>WBZX01001185.1_pt1 | contig 20251 bp, 22 predicted proteins | sample 5204211 | NCBI WGS metagenome assembly WBZX01 (sample SAMN12344362, study PRJNA552823) | activated sludge metagenome | biome: Activated sludge suspended growth; feature: Nitrification reactor; material: Wastewater; isolation source: activated sludge from nitrification reactor of wastewater... | reverse complement strand
CCTGCAGGTTCTTGACGACGGTCAGGTTGACGTCGGCCTCGAGCAGGGCGAGGCGGATCTCGCGCAGGACCTCGTCGACGTCGGCATCGGACAGGCGTCCCTTGCCGCGCAGGCGGGTGAAGATTCCGTCGAAGCGATCGCTGAGTGACTCGAACATCGGGGTGAGAGGCTACCGGACGGGTCTGCGGTTCCCGAACCGGCGGCCGCGGCGCTCAGTCGCGGTCGAACAACGCGTCGACGAACTCGTCGGCGTCGAAGTCGACCAGGTCGCCTGCGGTCTCCCCCAGGCCGACGAGCTTCACCGGGATGCCGAGCTCGGAGCGGATCGCGAACACGATGCCGCCCTTGGCCGAGCCGTCGAGCTTGGTGAGCACCACGCCGGTCAGGTCGGTGGCCTCGGTGAACTGCCGCGCCTGCTGCAGCCCGTTCTGCCCGGTCGTGGCGTCCAGGACCAACAGCACCTCGGTGACCGTGCCGTCGCCCTTGTCCGCCACACGTCGGACCTTGGCGAGCTCCTCCATGAGGTTGGTCTTGGTGTGCAGGCGACCCGCGGTGTCGGCCAGGACCACGTCGGCACCCTTGGCCGCAGCGGAAGCGATGGCGTCGAAGATCACCGAGGACGGGTCGCCGCCCTCGGCGCCGCGCACCAGGTCGGCGCCGCAGCGGTCGGCCCAGGTGCCCAGCTGCTCGGCGGCCGCGGCACGGAAGGTGTCCCCCGCCGCCATCACCACCGAACGACCCTCGTCGGTCAGCCGCTTGCCGACCTTGCCGATGGTCGTGGTCTTGCCGACGCCGTTCACACCCACGAACAGCCAGACCGACGGCGGCGAGTCGGCGGTGCGCAGATCGACCGGACCCGCGAGACGCTGCTTCATCTCGGCCTTGACCGCGTCGATGAGGTCGACCGAGGTCGTGATGCCGCGCTCCTTGACCGTGGCGCGGACCGCGTCCAGCAGGTCGGTGGCGGGGCCGATGCCCACGTCGGCCCGGATCAGCGCCTCCTCGAGCTCGTCCCAGGTCTCGTCATCGATGTCGGTGCGGGACAGGATCGAGCCCACGTACCCCGAGAACGCCGAGCGCGCCTTGGACAGGCGATCCCGGAACGGCGGTCGGGCGGCCTCCTCGCCGACCTCGGCGAGCGCCTGCTCCCCCTCCAGCTCGGCGGCCTCGGCCGCCGCGATGTTCGCCGCTTCCTCCTCGGGCGTGAGCTCGGGGCCGGTGATGACCACCTCGGGCGGCAGCACCCCCGACATCGGGTCCACCACCTCGACCTCGGGCTCGAGCAGGTCGTCCTCACCACGCTCGAGCGTGCCGACCCGGTCGGGCGGCATCGAGGTGGCCGGATCGACCGGCGGCGGCTCCAGCACCTCGCCACGAGAGGGACGACGGGCGACGACCAGGCCGGCCACGACGGCCACGAGCAGCACGACGGCGATGACGATGACGATGGGATCCATAGCGGCAGCGAGCCTACAAGCCCGTCCCGACCCTCCCGGCGGGTCCGGGCGGGGTGTCGCGCCGAGGGCGTGCCGGGAGGTCGCACCGGTCCGGGCGACCGATCGGGCACACTGTCCACCCTGAACGGTGGATCAGCTTCGGATCGCCGACGACGGGCACGATGCGGCTCCTCGCCGTACCGTGCACCGGGTCGCTCCTTCCCGAGCCCATACCGCAGCACCGCACCCGAACAGTTCCGGACCCCGCCGGGACAGGAGACAGATGGAACCGTCACCCAGCACCCCGACGCCGAGTGCGCCTGCCTCGACGGTGCCGACCGCACCGGCCGCGGTCGCCCCGGCACCCGCTCCGACACCGACGCCCGCCGCGGCGGCGGCCGCGCCGGCGGAGGCAGCGGTGCTCGAGCAGCTGCTGTTCGAGGTCAAGAAGGTGATCGTCGGCCAGGACCGGGCGATCGAACGGATGCTCGCCTGCCTGATCGCCGGTGGCCACTGCCTGCTCGAGAGCGTGCCCGGGTTGGCCAAGACCCTCGCGGTCGAGACGCTCGCCACCTCGGTGGGCGGCACGTTCTCCCGTGTGCAGTTCACCCCGGACCTGTTGCCCGCCGACGTGATCGGCACGCGGATCTACCGCGCCTCGTCGGAGACCTTCGACGTCGAGCTGGGACCGGTGTTCGCCAACTTCCTGCTCGCCGACGAGATCAACCGTGCGCCCGCCAAGGTGCAGTCCGCGCTGCTCGAGGTGATGGCCGAGCGCCAGGTCACCATCGGCGGACGGACCCACGAGGTGCCCGCGCCGTTCCTGGTCATGGCGACCCAGAACCCGATCGAGTCCGAGGGCGTCTACCCGCTGCCCGAGGCCCAGCGCGACCGCTTCCTCATGAAGGTGGTGCTGGGCTACCCCTCCCCCAACGAAGAGGTGGAGATCGTCCAGCGCATGGGCACCAACCCGCCGGTGGCGAGCCAGGTTATCGAGCTCGAGCAGGTCCAGGCCCTGCAGGCGGCGGCCGACCGCGTCTACGTCGACCGCTCCGTGCTGGAGTACGCCGTCAACCTGGTGCTGTGCACGCGCACGCCGGAGAACTACGGCCTGCCCGAGCTGCGCACCTTCATCGAGCTCGGGGCGAGCCCCCGTGCCTCCATCGGCCTGGTCCGCGGCGGCCGTGCGCTCGCGTTGCTGCGGGGCCGCAACTACCTCACGCCCCAGGACGTCTTCGACGTCGCCCCGGAGATCCTGCGCCACCGCATGCTGTTGTCTTACGAGGCGCTCGCACAGGACGTCGACGTGGAGCAGGTGCTCGCACGTGTGCTGTCCACGGTGCCCGCACCCCGCGTGTCGCCCTCGCAGGGCGGCCAGCACGCCGACCCGTACCACGGCAGCTCCACCGACGCGCAGCCCTGGGGGGCCTGATCCTCGTGCCCGGACTGTCCAACACCCTCGGGCTCGTCGGTGACCGCCCCGCGGACGAGATCATCCGCCGGCTGACCCTGGACGTCTCGAACCGGCTCGACGGCATGCTGCACGGCGACTTCATGGGCATCGTCCCCGGCCGCGGCACCGAGCCCGGCGAGACCCGCCGGTACGAGCCGGGCGACGACGTGCGCCACATCGACTGGAACGTCACCGCACGCATGCAGCAGCCCTACATCCGCGAGACCATCGCGGACCGCGAGCTGGAGACGTGGATGCTGATCGACCGCTCGCCGCGCCTGGACTTCGGCACGGCGTCGTGCGAGAAGCGCGACCTGGTGCTCGGCGCCGCGGCCGGCATCGGCCTGCTGACCGCCCGCGGCGGCAACCGGGTCGGCGCGATGGTGCTGCGCGGACCGAACGTCACGACGGTCCCGCCACGTCAGGGACGGCGCAACCTCCTGGGCATCCTCGACCGGATCCTGGCCTCACCCCGCGTCGACGGCGCGGGGGCGACCGACCTGGGCGCCGGGCTGCGCTCGCTCGGCTCGATGGCGCCACGGCGGGGGCTCATCGCCGTCATCTCGGACTTCCAGACCGATCCCGACCAGTGGCGCACCGCGCTGGGCGCGATGGCGCTGCGCCACTCGGTCCTCTGCGTCCAGGTCGTGGACCCCCGTGACCTCGAGCTGCCGCCCGTCGGGCTGCTGCACTTCGTCGACCCCGCCACCGGCGCGACACGCGAGGTCAACACCGACGACCGCAAGCTGCGCGAGCGCTACGCCGAGGCGGCGGGCCGCCAGCACGCCGCCATCGCCCAGGCGATCCGTGGCGCCGGTGCGGACCACATGACGCTGCGCACCGACGGCGACTGGCTCCTGGACCTCGCCCGTCACGTGTCCCAGCGTCGCCGGCGCGCCGAGGCCACCGCAGGACGGCGGACCCGATGAGCGAGTGGTTCCTCGAGCCGTCGCGCCTGTGGCTGCTGCTGGTCGTCGTCGCCGTCATCGGGCTGTACGTCGCGCTCCAGTTCACCCGGCCGCGCTACACCGTGCGATTCTCGAACCTGGAGCTGCTCGACAAGGTGGCGCCCAAGCGCCCCGGCTGGCGCCGTCACCTGACCGCCGCCTGTTTCTTGGTCGCGCTGACGCTGCTGGTCGTCTCGTTCGCCCAGCCGGTCATGACGGTCAAGGTGCCCCAGGAGCGCACCACCGTGATGCTGGCGTTCGACACCTCGCTGTCGATGGCCGCCGAGGACGTCGAACCGAACCGCTTCGAGGCGGCCCAGGCGGCGGCCAAGGAGTTCATCGACCAGCTGCCGGACCGCCTCAACGTCGGCCTGGTCGGCTTCGCCGGCACCGCCCAGCTGCTCGTGCCGCCGACCCAGGAGCACGACGACATCAAGATCGCGATCGACAACCTCGAGCTCGACAAGGCCACCGCCATCGGCGACGCGGTCAGCCTCTCGCTCGACGTCATCGAGGACCAGGCCGCCGGCGTCGAGGGCGGCAAGCCGGACGCGGCGATCGTGTTGATCTCCGACGGCGAGACCACCGTCGGGCTGCCCACCGAGGATGCGATCCCGCTCGCGAACGAGGCGGGCGTCGCGGTGTCGACCATCGCCTACGGCACACCCGAGGGCGAGATCCTCGTGGACGAGGACGGCGACGGCGTCGGCCAGCTGACCCCGGTGCCCGTCAACGTCGACGAGCTTCGCATGCTCGCCGAGGGCACCGGCGGCACGGCGTACACCGCGGAGTCGGCCTCGGACCTGCGCTCGGTCTACGACCAGCTGGGCTCCACCATCGGCTACGAGGAGGAGCAGCAGGACGTCGCCTACCGATTCGTCGGCCTCGGCCTGGTGATGCTGCTGGTGGCCGCCGGCTGCTCGTTGCGCTGGTTCAGCCGCCTGCCCTGAGCGGCCGCTCGCGACGACTCAGGCCTCGAGCACCGACGTGGCCCGCTCCGAGACCACCTTGGAGGACCCTCCGGGCTCCATCGTCACGCCGTAGAGCACGTCGGCGGCCTCCATCGTGCGCTTCTGGTGGCTCACGATGATCAGCTGGGCGGTGCGGCGGAACTCGGTCACCAGGTCCAGGAACCGGTGCAGGTTCACGTCGTCGAGCGCGGCCTCGACCTCGTCCATCACGTAGAACGGCGACGGCCGGGAGCGGAACACGGCGAACAGGTAGGCCAGCGCCGTCAGCGAGCGTTCACCGCCCGAGAGCAGCGAGAGCTTCCGGACGTTCTTCCCCGAGGGCTTGGCCTCGATCTCGATGCCGGTCTCGAGCAGGTTGTTCGGATCGGTGAGGCGCAGGCGCCCCTCGCCGCCGGGGAACAGCGTCTCGAACAACAGGGTGAAGTTCTGGCTGACGTCCGCGAAGGCTGCGGAGAAGACCTTGACGATCTCCTCGTCGACCGCCCGGATGACCTTCGACAGCTCGCGGCGCGTCTGGCGGATGTCCTCGAGCTGACCCTCCAGGAAGGTGTGGCGCTGCTGGAGCTCCTCGAACTCCTGGAGGGCGAGCGGGTTGATCGGACCCATGATCCGCAGCTCGCGCTCGAGCTCCCGGACGCGGGCGCCGGCGGTGACCCCGTCGGGCAGCGGCGGGCACTCCGCCGCGATCGCGACCTCGGGTTCGGCGTCCAGGTCGTGGCGGAGGGTCTCGGTGGCGGCCTCGAGCCGCAACCGCGCCTCGGCATCTGCGATCTCGGCCTTCTGGACCCGGGCTCGGACCTCCTCGAGCCGCCGCTCGGTGGCCGAGCGCTCGGTGCGCAGCGCGTCCAGCCGGGTCGTGACGTCACGCGCCTCGTCGGACTGCCGCCGTCGTTCGTCGCGCAGCAGCGCGAGGTTGGCGTCGATGACCGCAACCCGCTCGCCCACGAACGCTGTCAGCCGGTCGGTCGCCTCGGCCCGCGCCTCGAGCTCGACCCGGCGCCGGGCTGCCTCGTCGCGCTCCGCCAGGTTCCGCGAGAGTCGCTCGGTGACCTGCTCGAGCCGCTCGGTCACGTACCGGCGCCGCTCCTCGACACCGGCGGCGCGCACCTCCAGGTCGGTGCGCATCGCGCCGACCCGGGCGCTGTGGTCCTCCAGGTGCTGGCGCGCCTCGGCCATCGAGCGCGCCTTCGCGGTCAGCTCCTGCTCAGCGGCCTCGAGCTGGGGCAGCAGCTCCTCGAGCTCGACGACGCGGGCGGTCTCACGGGCGTGACGCTCGACGAGCTCACCCAGGTGGGCGCCGAGCGCCTCGAGCTCGGCACGTGCCTCGTCCGCATCGCCCGCCAGCCGACGCGCGGCCTCCTCGAGCGAACGGCGCCGCGACTCGTTGGCGTCGCGCGCCCGCGTGGCCTCCTGCTCGACACGTCGGGCCTCGGCCACCGCGCCGCGAGCGGACTCGACCTGGGTGCGCACGAGGTCCCGCGCGACCAACGACGACTCGGTGCGGGACCGGGCCTCGTCGAGCGCGGCGCCCGTCGCACCGGACTGCGCCGCGCCGATGCGCCATCCGGAGATGCCGAACCGGTCGCCGCTGCGCGTGACCACGACGGCCGAGGGATGCTGCGCGGCGATCGGCACCGCCTGCTCCCACCCGCCCTCGATCGCCACGGCCGAGGACAACAGAGCGTCCAGCACCCGCTCGATGCCCGCAGCGGCGCCGTCGCGTGCCAGCGCGCGGACGTGCCGACGCACCGGCTCACCGACCGGCGGCGGCGGGGTGGACGTCCCGGCGACGCCGTCGAGTGCCAGGACCGCGCCGTGGTGGTCGCCCTGTCGCAGCGAGGCGAGTGACCGGCGGGCCGCATCGACGTCCGCGACCACGACGGCGCCCAGCGCCTCGCCCGCGGCGGCCTCGAAGGACTCCTCCCAGCCGGGGTCGACCTCCACCAGGTCCAGCAGGGTCCCGAGCACGCCGTCGAGACCGGCGAGGTGCTCGGCACCCGCGCGCTGGCGTGCCTCGTCGAGTGCCAGCGTGAGCGCCTCGACCCGGGCGGACCAGGCCGAGTGCTCGGCCTCGGCCTCGATGGAACGCTGCTCGGCGTCGGCCAGCGCGAGCTCGGCCGCGACCCGTGCCGCGCCCGACGCATCCACGTCCGCGCCGAGCCCACCGAGCGAGTCCTGCGCTGCGGTGCGCTCCAGGTCGGTCTGCGTCGCCTCGGCGCCCAGCCGCTCGACGCGCTCGGACAGCGAGGAACGCCGGGACTCGAGCCGGCTGCGGTCGTTGTGGGTCCGGTCGATCGCCGATCGGAGCGCAGCGAGCTCGCCGCGGATGCCGGCGGCCTCGCCGGTGAGCGCCGGCACGCCGTCGCCCCAGTCACCCTCGAAGCGCGCACGCTCCTCGGCCAGGGCACCCTCGGCCTCGGCCAGCTCCCGCGCGCCCACCTCGATCGCCTCGGCGTCGCGCTCGGCCTGGTCGGCCTCGGCGCGCAGCTGGGCCTGCTCGGACTCCAACGACGCGATGACACCCGCGTCGACCGACGACGAGAGCTCGCGGTCCACACCGCGGCGGCGCTCGGCGAGCAGCGCCAGCTGGCCCCGTGCCTTCTCCCGCAGCGTCTCGTAGCGCACCAGCGCGTCGCCCACGTCACGGCCGCCGAGTGCGGACAGCTGCGCCTCGGTCGACAGCACGCGGGCATCCAGGTCGGCGAGCGCCGCGCGGAGCTGCTGGTCCTCGCCGCGCAGCTCTGTCTGCGTCCGGGAGCTGACCTCGAGCTGGGAGCGCAACCGGGCGAGCTCGCGGCCCGCCACGAACAACCGGACCGTGGTGAGCTCGGCCACCAGGTCGCCGTGACGACGGGCGGCATCGGCCTGGCGCTCCAGCGGGCGCAGCTGGCGGCGCACCTCGCGGAGCAGGTCCTGGATCCGGGTCAGGTTGGCCTCGGTCGCCGACAGCCGGCGCTCGGCGCGCTCCTTGCGCCGGCGGTACTTCAGCACTCCAGCCGCCTCCTCGATGATGAGGCGGCGCTCCTCGGGACGGGCGTTCAGGACCCCGTCGATGTTGCCCTGGGAGATGATCACGTGCTGCTGGCGACCCACCCCGGAGTCCGACAGCAGCTCCTGGATGTCGAGCAGGCGGCACGGCACGCCGTTGATCGCGTACTCGCTGTCGCCGGAGCGGAACAGCAACCGGGTGATCGTGACCTCGGTGAAGTCGATCGGGAGCTGGCCGGCGGAGTTGTCGATGGTGAGCGAGACCTCTGCACGGCCGAGCGCGGGACGCTTCGAGGTGCCGGCGAAGATGACGTCGTCCATCTTCTGCGAGCGCACCGCGGAGGGCGCCTGGGCGCCGAGCACCCACCCGATGGCGTCGACCACGTTGGACTTGCCCGAGCCGTTGGGGCCGACCACCACGGTCACGCCCGGCTCGAGCGTCAGGTCGGCCGCGTCCGCGAACGACTTGAAGCCCTTGATCTGGAGTGTCTTGAGGAACACGTCGCTCCTGCAGTGGTCGCCGTGGACGGTGGTCGCCCGGGACGCGCCCGGCGGGTCAGACCTGGGTCTGTTCGCAGTAGTACGTGTAGCCGTTGCCGAAGCGGGCCTTCACGATGGGACCCCGTGCCCGGGGGCTCATCTCGCCGTCCCGCTTGTAGACGGTGATGTACTGCTGGTACTCGCCAGGTTCGCCCGAGAGCCCGACCCAACCGTCGGGTCCCAGCGAGGTGCCACCGTACTTGACCGCCTCGTGCACCGTTTCCACCACGGCGCGGTACAGCCGTCGGATCTCCTGGGCGGACAGGCTGGAGGGGTCCCGGTCGTAGCGGAGCCCAGAGTGGAACAGGATCTCGTCGGAGTAGATCGGCCCGATGCCGACCAGGAACGTCGGATCCATCAGCACGGACTTCAGCTTGCCGTCGCGCCGCAGGACCATCTCGCCGAATGTGGTCCACGAGATCGGCTCGTCGACGGGGTCCAGTCCGAGCGTGGCCAGCTCCGGGTGCAGCGCGGCCAGTTCCTCGGCAGCGACGTACTCGACCGTCGCCTGCTTCTTCGGGTCGACGATGCGGAGCTGACCACCCTGGGTGAAGCTGAGCACGAACGCGGTGCCCGTGACGTTGTCGTCCTTCGGCTGGTTGCGGGTCAGCCGCGTGAGCTCACCGAGGGACAGCACGAGCACGTGGGTGCCCTCGATGCCGATCAGCAGCAGCATGCCGCGACGGGTCACGCCCGTGAGCTTCGCCCCCTCGAGGGCGGTGATGAGCGCCTTCTTGGTCGGCTGCTTGACGATGCCCGCGACGGGCACCTCGACCGATTTGATCTTCCGCTCGCCGATCTCGCGGTCGAGATCTCGTCGCAACAGCTCGAGCTCTGGCAGCTCAGGCATGGTTCCCCCCTCGGGTCGTGCCCGCCGGCTCTGGTGTGGTCCCCTTTTCACCCGAGGTCGCGCGCGTGGTCGCTCCCCCGGGCCCGCCGGTGGCCCCGTCGGCCTCCAGCTCCTCGTGCAGCCGGACCACCGCGGTGCGAGCCGCGGCCTGCTCGGCCTCTTTCTTGGTACGACCCTCTCCGTCCCCCCAGGTCGTCCCCATCAGCTCGACCCGGGCCGAGAACTGCTTCTCGTGCTCCGGACCCTCCTCGGTCAGCACGTAGCGCGGCAGCTGGCCGAAGCGACGGGCCGCGTACTCCTGGAGCCGGGACTTGTGGTCGCTCGCGAGGCCGCCGTAGAGCACCTCGTCGATGCGCTCGTCGAGCAGGTGGAGCACCAGGGTCGTCGCGGCACCGATGCCGCCGTCCAGGTACACCCCACCGATCACCGCCTCCATGCCATCGGCCAGGATCGAGGTCTTGTCCCGTCCGCCCGTGGCCTCCTCGCCCTTGCCCAGCGACAGGGCTGCGCCCAGCTCGACGGCGCGGGCCACCTCGGCGAGCGCGGCGGCGCTGACCAGCTCGGACCGGTGCCGGGCGAGCACGCCCTCGCTGGTGTCGGGCGCGGTCCGATACAGGTGGTCGGTCACGACGAGCCCGAGGATCGCATCACCGAGGAACTCCATGCGCTCGTTCGACGCGACGGCGCCGTGCTCTGCGCACCAGGAGCGGTGGCGGAGTGCCAGGTCCAGCAGCGACGGATCGGTGAACCGGTACGCGAGATGCCTGCAGAGGACGTCGCGGGGGTCGACGGGATCGGCCTCAGAGCCGTGCGATGACGTAGTCGACGGCATCACGGACCGACTTCAGATCCTCGAGGTCCTCGTCCTCGACGCGGAACCCGGCGCTGCGCTCGCCGAACTCCTCCTCGATGGCCTCCACCAGCTCGATCAGCTCGAGGGAGCCCAGGTGCAGGTCCTCGGCGAAGGAGTCGCCCTCGTTGATGGTCGACTCGTCGATCTCCAGGATGTCGGCGAGCTGGTCCTTGATCACCCGCAGCACCTCGGCTCGGTCGATCTGACCCGCTTGTGCATCGGTCTCAGCAGGCACGCTTGCTCTCCTCGGTCGACGGTCGGCGCCTCGGGCGCGACGAAGTGGGCGTCACTGTACCGGCTGGCCGGGGTCCGGGGAGCGATCCTGACTGAACATCGTTCAGCGGGCAGCGCAGCGCCGACGAGGGCCCCGGAACGCGACAACGACGCCGGTCCGGCACCGGCGTCGGCGGGAAGCGCAGGGACGGGTCGTCAGTCGACGTCGATGGCCTGCCGGCCGGCGTACCAACCGCAGTTGCCGCACACCACGTGGGGCAGCTTGCTGGCGCCACACCGCGGGCAGAGGCTGCGGGCCGACGGCGCGAGCGTCCAGTTGGAGGCCCGTCGGCTCCGGCTCTTGGCCTTGGAGGTCTTCTTCTTCGGAACAGCCATGGGTCGTCTCTACCGGTTCGTCACGTGGTGGGGGGCGTAGCTCTGCTGGGGGGCCGGGGGCACCGCTGTGCGCGCACGGTCCCGAGCAGACGGATCACTCTAGCGAGTCCGGGGGGTCCGAGTCGAAGCGGAGCTCGGCGAGGGCCGCCCAACGGGGGTCCGCAGGCGCCTCGTCGTCCTCGGATGCGGTGATCACGGGGAACTCGTCGGGGTCCGGACCGGGGCAGTCGTCCCGGCACAACGGTGCCAGCGGCAACGCCAGCACCGCCGCGTCGTGGACCGCCGGGCCCAGATCGACGGTGTCGCCGTCGATGCCGAGGGTCTCCCCCTCGTCGGGCCGGTCCTTGAAGACCTCGGCGATCTCGGTCTCGACCACGCCGGAGGTCGGCTCGAGGCAGCGCCGGCAGTCACCCTGCCAAGGCACCCGCAACACCCCCGCCACCGTGACGCCGTCGCTGAGCGACTCCATCACGACGTCCAAGTGCGCCTCGCCCGGCGGGGGCACCGAGGCGGTGGTGATGGCGAGCTCACCGATCTGCACGTCCCGGTCGACGTGCTGGCGGTTGCCGGGGCGACGCCGCAGCTCGGACACGCCGATGCGCAACGGGGGCACGACGCCCGCGGTGCCGGTCTCGTCGGTGCTCACCGCGCCGGCCTCACAGGTCCTGGTCGAACACCGGCACGGCGCCGGTGGCACCCGTCGGCGGGTCCTCGCGCTCGCCCAGCTCGGCCTCCTCGATCGTCGGCGCGGCCAGACGGCTGCGACCCGAGGCCACCGTCTTCGCGACCTTGGCCAGCACGTTCTCGAAGCTGGCGAGCTTCTGGTCGCAGAAGTCCTCGGTCTCGCGACGCATGCGGCGCGCCGTGGCCTCGGCGTCCTCGATGATCTGCTGGGCGCGCAGCTCGGCGGCCTTGACGACCTCGGTGCGCTGGACCATGTGCGCCACCCGCGACTTCGCGTCCGCGATCAGCTCCTCGCCGTCGCGCCGCGACCGGGCCAGGAACTCCTCGCGCTCCTTCAGCAGCCAACGGGCGGAACGCAGCTCGTCGGGCAGCCGCGTGACGGCGTCGTCGAGGAGCTCGAGCACCTCCTCCTTGTTGACCCGCACCGACGCCGACATGGGCATGCCCGGCGAGCCGTCGATGATGTCGATGACCCGCCGGATGATCGCCTCGGTCTCGGGCACCCGGAACTGCTGGTCCGCGGGGCGACGGTCGGCGCGCACCGGCGGGTCGTCGTGGTCGTCGACGTCGCGCGGGCTCATCGGGGGCTCCGGTGCGGTGCCGAAGGGGCAGGGCCACGTCCGGTTGCGTTCATGCAGCAGGCCTCTCACTGGCTGGGCGTCGGGACCCGGGGCCCCGTCGCGGTGTCGTGCTGGTGACCGTCCGATTCTGTCCGCCGCGGGCGCCCGGGTGGGCGACGGTCGAACCCGCGGTCTCAGCTGTCGGTGAAGCGCTCCGTCAGGCGGTTGGCGACGGGCGCGGGCACCATCGTCGTCACGTCCCCGCCGAAGCGAGCGACCTCACGGATCAGCTTGGAGGCGAGGAACGAGTTCCGCGACGCGGACGGGATGAACAGGGTGTCGAGCCCTGAGATCGAGCGGTTCATCTGCGCCATCTGGAGCTCGGACTCGAAGTCCGACACCGCGCGCAGGCCCTTGACGATGAAGTGGGCGCCGACCTCGCGGGCCAGGTCGACCACGAGCGAGGAGAACATGGTGACCTCGACGTTGTCGAGGTGCGCCAAGGAGTCCTCGATCAGCTCCTGGCGCTCGTCCAGGCTGAACAGCGGCTCACCCTTCTGCGGGTTGCGCATCGCCGCGACGACGACCCGGTCGAACAACCGGGACGCGGTCTCGACGATCTCCACGTGACCGTTGTGGATGGGATCGAACGATCCGGGATACAGCACCACCGTCACGTACGGTCCTCCGGGGGTCGTCGGCCGTGGTCGTCACGGTCCGCCTGGGCAGCGATGGTGACCACCGTACCGCCGTAACGGCGTTCCCTCCGCACCGTGTACCCCGCAGGCAGCTCGATGGTCCGGTCGGACTCGATCACCACGACCGTCGCGCGCACCGCGTCGAGCAGCTCGGCCCACCGGTCGAAGGCGTACGGCGGGTCCAGCAGCGCCAGATCGTGGTGCTCGGGGTGGACGGCCAGGTGGGCGAAGGCGTCGGCGCGCACGACGGTGGCCGCGTCGTCCAGCCCGCAGGTCGCCAGGTTGTCGCGCACCGCTGCCAGCGCACGCGGCGAGCTGTCGACGAAGGTGGCGTGCCCCGCACCACGCGAGAGCGCCTCGATGCCGAGCGCGCCCGATCCCGCGAACAGGTCCAGGACCGACGCGCCCTGCACCACGTCGAGCGAGCCGAGCGCGTTGAACGTGGCCTCGCGCACCCGGTCGGTGGTCGGGCGCACGTCCAGACCCGACGGGGTCTGCAGGCGGCGTCCGCGGGCCGAGCCCGCCACGACACGCATCAGCGGCTCGGCTCCATGGCCGCACTCTACGACCCGGACGCGTGCCCCCTACGCTGCGCCGGTGAGCGCCGACGAACCGATGGCTCCCCCGCCGGCGACCCCGGCCACGCGACGCCGCCCTGCAGGGCTCACCGTCATGACCTGGGTGGTGCTGGGCCTGGTGCCCGTCCTCTGGGTGGCGGAACTGGTCGGCCCCGACTGGCTGCACCTGGTGCTGCGGTCCCTCTGGGTGGTGCTCGCCGTGGGCACGGTGGTCGGCGGCAGCTGGTCGCTGTGGCGCCGGCGCCGGGCGGGCCGTCGGACCGGCACGCGACGCTAGGTGTTCTCTCTCGTGAGGTTGGTTCCATCTCTCCCTCGGGACGTTGGTGACACTGGTAGAGATCCTTCCAGAAGTTGGTAGACATTCTTCCACAACGAGTGGTAGAGTTTCTTCCATGAAGCGATACCGACTGATCACATCCACTGACCCTTCTGGCGGCTGCTCCGAGTTCTCCGCAATGAGTGACGAACTCGCCATCGACGCCGCCCGCTCGATGCTGTACGGCAGCAGGATCGTCTCCCTGGTCGAGGTCGACCTGGCCGCACCCAGTGGGACCCGCGCTGTCGAGGTGAAGTCGTGAGGTGCCCTGAATGCGGCAGCGACGGTCCGCACACTGACGCCGCAGGCTGGCGGACCTGCGGCACCTGCCACGCCTCCTGGATGGTCGACCCGGGACGTCAGGTCGTCCGACTCGCCCGACACGGCACCACGACTTCTGGCATCGAAGCACCCGCGGACCACGACCGATGCCCCGACATCGAGTTCCTTGACATGCACGCAGCCATCGACGCACTCGACGGGTTGGGGGTCGCGGCGGAAGGACTCGACGGCTGGACCGCTGAGGGGATCTTCCAGCGGGTCACCGAGCGGGGCGAGGAAGGCGACGTAAGCCCTGCGTGGTCCAAGCCCGACATCTACATGATCGAGGTGGTTGAAGTGCTCACCAATCGACTCGTCACGCGTACCGACTTCCGCAACTTGCGAAAGGTGAAAGTGCTGTGACCGCTGACCAGACCCCCACACCCGCCGACCCACCGATGCAGCGTTACTCGCACGACATCCCGATGTCGGAGAGGGACGGCCTGCACGCCAAGTCGATCGACTGCCCATGCGGCACCGACGTCGAAGAAGTGACGCCGGGTCGATCGGCGATCGTGTGGCACCAGCCTCGAACTGACGGGTCGAAGCGGCATGGGTGACGAACTTGTACTCAACCTGAGCACAACCCCTACCGTCTCCGGGATGGACCCGGAGATCGAGAGCCGCCTGAAGCGTGCTGCCGTCCGGTCCAACCGCGCACGAGAGGACCTCGAGCAGGCGATCATCGACGCCTTCTTGGCCGGTGCCGGGCAGCGCGAGATCGCACGGGCAGTCGACATGTCGCACCCCGCGGTGAAGTACATCCTCGACCGGCACCAGAACGAGCGGGACGACGTCGCCAACGAGGTGCAGCGCCGGGGCACCCTCCGCAAGGGGACCACCGAGCGGTAGTTGCCCCACCAGAACGCCCCGTTCACGCCGGAGGGGCGACGGCGGTTGATCGAGCGGATCATCCAGGACGGGCGACCCATCAGTCACGTGGCCGACGAAGCAGGGATCTCCCGGCAACGTCTGACCGTGTGGCTCCGCCGCTACGAGATGTTCGGTGACGCTGGGCTGGAGGACCGTTCCTCGCGCCCGGCACGCTCGCCCAACCAGACCAGCGAAGACCTCGAAGACCGCATCGAGGTGCTGCGCAGGACCACCAAGTTCGGCCCCGACCGCATCAGCGGACAGCTCGCCATGGAAGGCGTCAGTGTCTCGCCAGCCACCGTGCACCGGGTCCTCGTCCGACGCGGCCTGAACCGGCTCAGCACCATCGACCCACCCACCGGCGAGGACGCCCGCCAGGTGAAGCGATACGAACACGATGCACCCGGGGACATGATCCACATCGACGTCAAGAAGGTCGGCAAGATCCCCGACGGCGGTGGGTGGCGAGTGCACGGACGCGACTCGCAGGCCGCTCTGGAGAGCCGCAGGAAGGGCAAGCGACGCCCCGGCTACACGTACCTGCACGCTGCGGTCGACGACAACAGCAGGCTCGCCTACGTCGAGTGCCACGAGAACGAACGGGCCGTCACTGCTGTCGAGTTCTTCGAGCGGGCACGCATCTTCTTCGCCAGCCACGGCATCACCGTGAAGTCGGTCCTCACCGACAACGGGTCGTGCTACATCAGCGGACTCTGGAAGCAGGCGTGCTCCGAGGCGCAGATCAAGCACCGTCGCACGAAGCGGCAGACGCCCCGCACGAACGGCAAGGTGGAGCGGTTCAACCGCACCATGAAGGACGAGTGGCTCTATGTTCGGTCCTACACCTCGGAGGAGGACCGAAGGAACCATCTTGTGCCGTTCCTCAACGCCTACAACCATGACCGACCCCACAGCGCGATCGGCAACCGGCCACCCATCTCTCGGGCGCCGGAGCCAGGTCCGAGACTCACCCACGATCTCATCGAGCTTCCTCCTGACCATCCGGGCCAGATGTCTCTCGATCTCGACTCGTGACAACAACGTCACGGGAGAACACAGCTAGGGTCGCGGCGTGCGCCGAACGCGAGTCCTCCAGCTGCTCTCCGCCCCGGTCGCGACCGCCGCGCTGCTGGCCGGCTGCGGCGGTGGCGAGTCGGCGGATCCGACCACGACCACCACCACCGAGCCCGCCTCGCAGTACGGCAGCTCGATGGGCACCGAGTCCGGTGACGTCGCCGACGTGGCCGCGCTCGGCGACGGCCCCGCGGACGGCACCGTCTGGGAGGTCCCCGTGGGTCTGAGCATCTGCGGTCGGTTCGTCGACGTGCCCGCCGGCGAGACGGTCGACGGCGTGACCGCCGGCCCGGTCACCGCGACCGTCGCCGGCGGCGCCGGCGAGGACGCCCCCACCCTGGGCGACTTCGCTGCGTCAGCTGGGATCGGCCTGGGTGCAGGTCGACTGAGCCTGCCCGCCGACATCGTGCCCGCCGAGCTGGACAACACCGAGCCGCCCACACCGATCGCCGGCGCCACGCTCGCGACCGGCGACACGTGCGGCGAGACCGTCGGCGAGGTGCAGGTCTGGGTGTACTCCGCGGATGCCCGCACCACCGGTGACGGCATCCTGGTCGTGACCCAGGACCTGGCCAACGTGCCGTTCGCCGAGGAGGGCATGGCGATGGTGATCGCGTTCACCCCGGAGTCCTCCCTGCCGACGCTGCCGCCGTCGGCCATGGGCGGCTGAGCCACCGGCGGGTGCCACCCGGGCGACGGGGACCGATCAGGACTTGAACAGGTACTCCCGCTCGTCGTCGTCGAGCAGCATGCGCACCTCTTCGGTGAGCTCGGGGTGGGCGGCCATCCCGGTCCCGTCACCCACCAGGGCGATCGCGACCTCGCGAGCACGCTCCACCCACTCCCGGTCACGACGCAGGGAGGCGAGCTGGAGGTCGTTGCGGCCCTTCTGACGCTGACCCAGCACCGTGCCCTCGCCGCGCAGGTCCAGGTCGACCTCGGCCAGCTCGAACCCGTCGGTGGTGCGGACCATCGCCTCCAGCCGGGCCTCGCCGTCGGGGGTCAGCTCGCCGGTCGCGACCAGCACGCACTCGCTCGCCGCCACGCCACGTCCCACCCGGCCACGCAGCTGGTGCAGCTGTGCGATGCCGAACCGGTCCGCGTCGAGGATCACCATCACGGTGGCCTCCGGGACGTCGACGCCGACCTCGATCACCGTGGTGGCCACCAGCACGTCCAGCTCACCCGCACGGAAGCGCTCCATCACGGACTGCTTCTCGTCCGGCGCGACCCGGCCGTGGAGCAGACCGAGCCGCAGCCCCTCGAGCTCGACCAGCGACAGCCGCTCGAAGGTCTCCTCCGCCGAGGCGACCTCGAGCTTGTCGGACTCCTCGATGAGCGGGCACACGACGTAGGCGCGATGCCCCGCGGCCACCTGCTCGCGCACCAGTTGCCAGGCGCTCGCCTCGTCGAGGTCGTCGCGGGCCCACCAGGTGTGGATCGGCGTACGTCCCGGCGGCAGCTCGTCCAGCACCGACACGTCCAGGTCGCCGTAGACGGTCATCGCGGCGGTCCGGGGGATCGGCGTGGCGGTCATGACGAGCAGGTCCGGCACACGGCCGTCGGCGTTCGTCGCCCGCAGGGCCGCTCGCTGCTCGACGCCGAAGCGGTGTTGCTCGTCGACCACGGCCACCCCCAGCGAGTGGAACTCGATGCCGTCCTGGATGAGCGCATGCGTGCCGATGGCCAGGTCGATGGTCCCGTCGGCGAGGCCGGCGAGCACGCGACGGCGTTCGGCGGCCCGGGTGCGGTTGGTGAGCAGCGCGACCTGGAGCGGTCGCTCACCGAGCAGGGAACCCGGCTCGGTGACGACCAGCCCCGACAGCAGCGTGCGCACCGACGTCGCGTGCTGTTCGGCGAGCACCTCGGTGGGAGCCATGAGCACGCCCTGGTGCCCACCCTGCACAGCCACCAGGAGCGCAGCGACCGCGACCACCGTCTTGCCGGCGCCGACGTCGCCCTGGAGCAGCCGGTGCATCGGCACGGGGCCCGCGAGGTCCTCGGTGATCTCGTCGATCACCCGCTGCTGGGCCGCGGTCAACGGGTAGGGCAGCGACGCCAGGAAGTCGCGCGCCACGCCGGGGGCGGGCCCTTCGTCGTCGTGCACGACGTGGGCGATGCCCGAGGCCGAGCGCTCCAGGTCCGCCTTGCGCTGGACCAGCGCCAGCTGGAGCCGCAGGAGCTCGTCGAAGACGAGCCGCTGTCGGGCGACCACCATGTGGGCCATGGTCTCGGGCGCGTGGATGCCCGCGAACGCGGCGTCGCGGTGGATCAGGTCCAGTCGGTCCAGCACGTCGTCGGGCACCGGGTCCGCGATCCCCCGCGCCGCGCAACGGCGCAGCACCTGCGCGACCCAGTCGGCCAGGTCCCAGGTGGACAGGCGCGACTTCTCGGTCAGCGGGTAGATGGCCACGACGCGCCCGGTGCGGTTGCCGATCAGGTCGACCACGGGGTTGGTCATCTGCCGGGCGCCGTTGAAGGTCTCGACCTTGCCGAAGACCGCGACCTCCTGGCCGGTGCCGCCGAGCTGTCGTTCGCGCCAGGGCTGGTTGAAGAAGGTGCACCGCAGCGCGCCGGAGTCGTCGCGCAGCTGGGCGGTCACCATCACCCGCCCGCCGCGCACACGGCGCGAGGACACCGACGCGACGCGCCCGATGACCATGACCTCCTCACCCGGTGCCAGGTCGGCGATCCGCGCCTCCTTCGTGCGATCGACGTACCGGCGCGGGTAGTGGGTGAGCAGCCCGTACAGATCGTGCACACCGAGGCTGTGCAGGCCGTCGAGCTTCTTCGGGCCGACGCCCGACAACCGGGCCACGTCCATCCGGGCGAGCTCGGGAAGGGTGATCGGTCCTGTCGGCGGTGCCGGCGTCGTGCCGTCCAAGGGACGCTCAGTCCCCCGCGTCGTGCACGCCGACGTGCAGCTCGCGGGGCCGCCCGACGTCGAAGATGGCCTCGATCGCAGCGCCGGGCACCGTGGTGAGCACCTCGGCGCGCCAGCGCGCCGAGGTCCCGTCGAACGTGAGCAGCTCGCCCATCTCGTGCCAGGTCGACTCCAGCCAGTTCGCGGACTCGAGCCCGCAGCCGTCGTGCGGCTCGACCTCGCAGCGGACCCGGTAGGTGCGCACGCCGCGCGCACTCGACGAGCCAGCGGGCTCGGTCGCCTCGACCGGCGCCGCGGGGAGGGGTTCGCCCGTCACCACGCTGGCGAACACGTCGAGCACCAGCAGGAACCCGGCCGCCGCGGCGTCGACCACTCCGCGGTCGACCAGGTCCGGATTGGCCCGAGGGCCCGACTCCAGCTCGACGAGCCCTTCGTCGGCCGCGGAGATGATCGTGTCGGCCAGCGACGCCCCGGCGTCCACCGCGCTGAGCGCCGCGTCCGCCGCCGCCGCCAGCACCGCCGGCAGGCAGCCGGCATGGCGACCGTCGTCCGCGACGGTCAGCCGTTCGGCCGCGAGCTCGAGACCGAGCGCGAATCTGCTGGCATCCAGGCGGTCCGCGTTGCGCAGCGAGTCGGCGAGCCCGGCCAGCACCTGCGCGAGGTCACGTCCCGGAGGACCCGTGGCAGCGCTGCCGGGCCCGGCCACGAGTGCATCGGCGAGGCCGGCGAACGTGGTGGCTCCCCGAACGGCCGCCGCGGCCGCCGTCAGGGTCGCCGACAGGTCAGCGCCCACCGCTCGGCCCGAGGTGCCCTCCGCAGCGCCCCCGGCTGCCGCCAGGTCATCGGTGTCGGCGTCGGCGTCGACGTCCTGGGCCCAGTCGTCACCCTGGTCGAGCCGGTCCAGCGCCGCCCGATGGTCGTCGACCACGTCCGCGGCCGCGACCAGCGCCTCGACGAGTCCGGCGGGATCCAACTGTGCGCGAGCGGCCATCGCGGTGAGCCTAGTGAGCGGATCCGACCCCGGCTCCGCCGCCCGCTTGGGTCGACCCACGCTGGTGCGCTATCGTCGTCGGTCGGTCCGAACGCCTCCGGGGACCTCCCCGGACACCACGGCACCGACCCCCGATCCCTGCTGGTCCGCCCCGGGCGACCAGACGCCGAAGCAGCGAGAGAAGCACCATGGCCGCCGTATGCGAAGTCTGTGACAAGAAGCCGATCTTCGGCATGAGCCTGAGCCACTCCCACCGTCGCACCAAGCGTCGCTGGAACCCGAACATCCAGCGCATCCGGGTGCAGGTCGGCTCGACCACCAAGCGCATGAACGTCTGCACGCGCTGCATCAAGGCCGGCAAGGTCACCAAGCCGACCGCACGCACGTCGGCCTGACCCGGCCGTCGGCACCACCACATTCGAGCGGAGCGCCAGGTCGTCACGATCCGGCGCTTTGCCGCGTTCAGGGGCAACGTTTACGCTCTGACCACTTCGGTTGACCGATCGCCGCACCGCTGCGTGACCGCAACCACACCGTCGACCGCAACTGACCCGGGAGCAATCTGGTGCAAGGCGTGATCAAGTCCTACGACCCCGCGACGAAGGACGGCATCGTCGTGCGGGAC
>WBZX01001184.1_pt1 | contig 20255 bp, 21 predicted proteins | sample 5204211 | NCBI WGS metagenome assembly WBZX01 (sample SAMN12344362, study PRJNA552823) | activated sludge metagenome | biome: Activated sludge suspended growth; feature: Nitrification reactor; material: Wastewater; isolation source: activated sludge from nitrification reactor of wastewater... | reverse complement strand
TACCAGCCGGCCTGTAAGCCGGGTTCTGTCTGGAGGTTTCCCTCCGCGACGGCCATTCATCTGGGACGCCCGTTGCCGGACGCCTCGAGCAACCAACCCGGGCGGCGGGCCTGAAGACGGGCCTGGCGCCGCGGTTGCCCGCTCGCCTGGCCGCCCCTATTCGGTTTTGCTCCCGGTGGGGTTTGCCGTGCCGCTCCTGTCGCCAGTCGCGCGGTGCGCTCTTACCGCACCGTTTCACCCTTGCCGAACAGCACCTTACGGCCCTGCCGGCGGTCTCTTCTCTGTGGCACTTTCCCTGGGGTCGCCCCCGGCGGCCGTTAGCCGCCACCGTGTCCTCATGGAGCCCGGACTTTCCTCCAGGGTCGCCCCCGGCGGCCGCCCGGCCGACTGGTGCCCGCAATAAGGGGGCCCGCGCCCGCTCCGTCAAGCGCCGTCACGAGCCCCTTCCCGCGGCATGACGGTCACCTTGGCGAACCACGCGAAAAAACATCGAAAGAACGCAAGAAACATCGCGATCATCGCGCGCCTGAGCCCGCCCCGACGGTTGCGGATCGCACTTGAGCCACGCGCCCGGGCTGTAGGAGCCGCGACGCTCCGCGCAAGCTCCGTCCGCTGCGTCCGCAAACATCCTGATTAATCCAGTCGGAAATTGGGCCCGTAAACAGCCCCGTGAACGAACCTGACACAGGAGCTTTCCAATGACCGTGATCCGTGAAGCCAGCGTCAAGGAGGTGGTCGCCCTCGCGACGGCGGCCGCGATCACCCTCGGCCCTCTGGTTCCCTTCGCGCTCTGATCGGCGCGCGAGCAGCAACCCAACACATCGACACCGTAAAGGAGCCTTCAATGTCCATCATCCGCGAAGCCACCACCAAGGACGTCATCGCCCTCGCGACGGCCACCGCCATCACACTTGGCCCGCTGGTGCCGTTCGCGCTCTGACCCGATCGCGAGCAGCAACCCAACACATCAACCCCGCAAAGGAGCCTTCAATGTCCATCATCCGCGAGACCACCACGAAGGACGTCATCGCCCTCGCGACGGCCACCGCCATCACGCTTGGCCCGCTGGTGCCCTTCGCGCTCTGACCCCTGCCGACGAGAGCGCAGTCACCGCCTGCCCGGGCTCGTCCCGGGCGGGTTGGCGAGCGGCTTAGGCGAAGTGTGAAGCGGTTCGCCGTGAAAAGCCGCTCCAACAAAAAATCCCGCTCTTCACCCGTCCTTGCAGATCTCGTGCGCCAGGAAGAACGTCGGCCAGAACGCGACCAGGAAGAACGTCAGCGCCACGCGGAAGCAGATGCAGCGGTCGCCGCCGCACGTCGCGTCCTTGGCGTGCATCACCCACCAGGCGGCGGCCGACATCACGCCGAGCGCCAGCCACGCCGACATCACCGATTGGAACGTGGTCATGATCACCTCTCCGGCTTTGGAGTATGTGATACCGAGCCCCATCCCTTATGGGGCGAGGTACGCGCGCGGGGTTGCCCGCAGGCGCAGGCCTGCAAGCAAGATCGAGGGCGGCCGCGCGCAAGGAAAAAAGAAATACCGGCCAGCCGGGCCATGAGACACGATTCAATACTCCGGCTGGCCGGTATGATTCCGGCGGAGCCTCGAGCCCCGCCTTGGGACCCGCGCCGCTGCTCATCGAAGCGCCGCGCGCGCCCGCGTGCTTTCTATCACGGTACGGGAAACCGCCGGGTTACGAACTCCATGCGCATTGCGCAAACCAGCGCCGCTCAATCGCAAAAGCTCTATAATGCAAGCCCCCGCGAGGCTGATGCTCCCATTGCACACCCCCTCCACATCCACCACCGTCATCCCCGCCCCGGGCGGGGATCCGTCCAAGCCGGCCATCATCGTCCACCCTCGCACCGCGCGTGACCCGAACCGCTGCGGCGCAACCGCCACCGGCTTGGGCAGGCCCCCGCCTGCGCGGGGGTGACGGTCTCACGCGAGGCACGCGCGTCAATTCACTTCGCGCTTGGGCTCTTCGCGCTTCGGCACACCCCCTCCACATCCACCGCCGTCATCCCCGCCTCAGGCGGGGACACGTCCAAGCCAGCCGCGGCGCAACCGCCATCGTCTCGGAGAGCCCTTCGGCGTTCTTTTCCCCTCCCCGTCATGGCGTAGCCATGCTCCGCATGGACGCGGGGAGGGGTCAGGGGTGGGGTGAATATGAGGTGGGGGCAAAATCACGACTGGCGACCAGCCCACACCCCATCCACCCGCGTCCCTGGCCGAGAGCCAACCCACACCGTTCGCGTCCCCGGCCGAAGCATCGCAGCGGAGCAAGATGCGGTGAGCCGGGGCCTTCCCAGGTCGAAATGTCCACCACGCGCGAAGACCCGGCTCTCGCGCGGAGCACCGTCACGCAGGCCATCGAGGCCGCACCCGCGCTCGGCCACAAACGCGAGAGGAGAGGAAGTAGCCCGTTGCTGCCCCGTCGGTTAGGTCAGCGCCGAACCGGCGCCCATGGCCACGCACCGCCTCCGCCCCGCGCGTAACCCAACGAGGCCACAGTATTGATCCGACCGCATTGACGATCTGCCGCCGGATTGTCTACGCAAGAGCTTGAGGAAGCGGAGGCAGCTGACGGAGCGGGGAAGTCGTGTTCTTCAAATCGCGTAAGGGCAAGAAAGAGTAAGTAGGTCGGATCGAGCCATCTTGCGAGATCCGACAACTTGGGTTCCATCGTGGATGTCGGGTCTCGCGAAGGAGGCTCGACCCGACCTACGAGGTCTCATCGCCACCTTCGGCGAGATCGTCAGCCTCGTCATGCGAACGAAGGTCTGGCGGGAGCGCCCCATCCGCGACCTCGAGGAGCTGATCCTGCCGCCGCTGCTCAGCGGGCAGTTCAGCATCGCCGAGGCGCAGTCCAAGGCCAATGGTCTGGTTTCGCCGGTGGCCGTCGTGCTGTGGGCACGTGTCTCGGCGGACGTGGACCAGCGCTTGGCGGCACAGCTCGAGGGACCGCTGCGGCTCTCAGCGGCCGAGTGGACCAGCGGCGACATCCTGTGGGTCGTCGAGGCCATCGGCGAGCCCAAGGTGCTGCGCGAGATGCTGAAGCGGCTGGCAACGAAGGACTGGGCGGGCAAGGCGGTGAAGATGCGGGCGAAGGGCAAAGACGGGAAAGCGGTTGTGGCGGTGTTGGCCAGTGAGAGATAAGACAATGATGTGTCGATTGGATTTTGGGGAGCAGGGCATAATTGCCCAATCGAAAACCTCCTTTGGCTGCGCGCGCAAGCCATGAGGCGACTCATCGCAGTTCTCCCATTGATCGCAACTGTCGTCGCGCTGGTGACCGCCTGCAGTGGCTATTCCTACAGCGTGCGCTACCGCCTCACGTTCTCAGTCGAGGTGGATGGCGAGACAAAAACGGCATCAAGCGTGATTAACGTTGCATATTACGGCAGCGATTCCGTTGGAGCAAGTGGAGTGCGGGGCTATTCCTCCGTCAACGGCGTCGCCCCTGTTATCGATATGGGGCGGCACGGCTGGCTGGTTGCGGCGATGGCCGAATTTGGTTCTGAATGGCATCGTCGAAAAACCAAATATGGATTGGCGTGTTCAAAGCCGAGGAGCGCAGCCCAACTCCCGGCGGTTTTTGGGCTGCGTGCGGGGGATCTCGTGAAGTTACGCAACGTTCGGCGGGAACTCGACCAGAATAACTACCCCGCTTTCATCTGGTTCCCTGCAAGCGAGCCGTATACCATGGCCAAACAGTTGTGCCCCGAGGAATTTGACATCGTCATCGGGGCTGATGTTAAATTTCGTTCGATCGAGATCGAGATTGCACCAGATGCGCCGCTGCGGACGCAGCTCGGCATTACAGCGCCGTGGCTTGATGAAATACGCGTGGATCAGCGCCAAGGCGTCTCGTTTGGCGGCACCTTTAAGCCACTCCTTCACATTCAACTAGAACGCCCGGGAGTCGAGAAATGACTGATGCGAATGAATTTCTCATTCCCGCTCTGTTGAGCATGGACGTCTACCATCGGGACCTGGAGGGTGGGCTTTTTTCGATCGTCAATGACCTGCCCACATCGATTGATGACGTAACACCTATCGGGGGCGATGATGGAAAACGCGTCAATGCGGGAATAGGTTTCTTTGCTAAGGCTTACCAGTAAGTAGGTCGGATCGAGCCCTCTTGCGAGATCCGACAACTTGGGTTCTCCCTGCCGAACCCCGGCTGCCGCACCCTACCTCCCCACCGTCTCCAATTTCTTCTCGCGCCGCCGCTGCACCGACGACGGAATCCGCATCGCCTCGCGGTACTTCGCCACCGTGCGCCGCGCGATGTCGATGCCGTCGCCCTTGAGCTTGTCGACGATGGCGTCATCCGAGAGCACGTCCTCGGCCGTCTCGGCGTCGATCAGCTGCTTGATGCGGTGGCGCACCGCCTCCGACGAATGCGCCTCGCCGTCGCCCGACGCCTGGATCGCCGACGTGAAGAAATACTTCAACTCGAAGATGCCGCGCGGGCTCGCCATGTACTTGTTCGACGTCACGCGCGACACCGTGCTCTCGTGCATCGAGATGGCTTCCGCGACCGTCTTCAGGTTCAGCGGCCTGAGGTGCTGCACACCGTGCGTGAAGAACCCGTCCTGCTGGCGCACGATCTCCTCGGCCACGCGCAGGATCGTCCGCGCCCGCTGGTCGAGGCTCTTGGCCAGCCAGTTCGCCGTCTGCAGGCACTCCATCAGATAGCCCTTGTCCTTCTCGGACCGGGCCGTGCGCGACACCTTGGTGAAGTAGCTGCGGTTGACCAGCACGCGCGGCAGCGTGTCGGAGTTCAACTCCACGATCCAGCCGCCGTCCGCCGCCGGCCGCACGATGACGTCCGGCACCACCGGCTGCACCTGCACCGAGCCGAACTTCAAGCCGGGCTTCGGATTGAGATGCTTGATCTCCGAGATCATCTCGGCCAGCTCGTCCATCTCGACGCCGACCGCCTTCCTCAAGCCCGCCAGGTTGTGGCTGCCGAGCAGGTGCAGGTTGTCGAGCAGCTTGGCGATGATCGGGTCGTAGCGGTTCTGCTCCTTGAGCTGGATGGCGAGGCACTCGGCCAGCGACCGCGCCATCACCCCCGGCGGATCGAACGTCTGCAGCGTCGCCAGCACCTTGTCGATCAGCGCCTGAGGCGCCCCGAGCTTCTCCGCCAGCTGGTCGAGGTCGGCGGTCAGGTAGCCGCTCTCGTCCACCATGTCGATCAGGTGCTGCCCGACCAGCTTCTCCGCCGGATCGCTCACCGCCAGCGGCAGCTGCTCCGAGAGATGGTCGCGCAGCGAAACGTCGCCCGAGGCGAACGCCTCCAGGTTCATCTCGTCGTCGTCGAAGCTGCCCGAGCGCTGCCGCACGTTGGCCCAGCCCGAATCCCCGCCCGCGCCGCCGCCCATCTGATTGGCCGCGTCCGCCGCGCTCGTATCGGGGTAGACGTTCTCGTATTCCGTATCGAGCACCACCGAGGCGTCCGCCACCACCGGCTTGGCCAAGTCCAGCCACTGCTCGCTTTCCGCGCCGTTCTGGGCGGGCGCCTCCTCGCGCGGCTCCTCGGCCGGCCCCGTGTCGGAGGTCTCGTCGCGCTCCAGGAGGGGATTGCGCTCCAGCTCCGCGTCGACGAACTGGTTGAGCTCGAGGTTGGAGAATTGCAGAAGCTTGATGGCCTGCTGCAGCTGGGGTGTCATCACCAGCTGCTGGCCCTGTCTCAGCTCCAGCTTGGCCGAAAGTGCCATTCCCTACCCACCGCCCCCAACGCGAGCCAACGAGGGCATGGTATAATCAACGCTCGTTAACGAACATATCCCCCAGATAGACTCGGCGTACGTCTTCATTGGCTATGATTTCTTCCGGCTTACCTTCTGTCAGAACCTGACCGTCGTAGATGATGTAGGCCCGGTCGATCAGGCTCAGCGTCTCGCGCACGTTGTGGTCTGTGATGAGAACGCCGATCCCGCGGTCGGTCAAGTGCCGCACGAGTTGTTGGATATCGCCGACCGCGATCGGGTCGATTCCGGCGAACGGCTCGTCGAGCAGGATGAACGACGGCCGCGACGCCAGCGCCCGCGCGATCTCGCACCGCCGCCGCTCGCCGCCCGACAGCGCGAGCGATGGCGATTTGCGCAGCCGCGCGATGTGGAACTCCTCGAGCAGGCCGTCGAGCTGCTCCTTGCGCTTCTTCCGGCTCGGCTCGACCAGCTCCAGCACCGCCATGATGTTCTGCTCGACCGAAAGCCCCCGAAAAATAGAGGCTTCCTGCGGCAGGTAGCCGACGCCGAGCCGCGCCCGCCGGTACATCGGCAGCCGCGTCACGTCCTGCCCGTCGATGGTGATCCGCCCCTCGTCGGCCGTCACCAGCCCCGTGATCATGTAGAAGCACGTCGTCTTGCCGGCGCCGTTGGGTCCCAGCAGCCCCACCGACTCCCCACGCCGCAGCGCCAGGCTGACGCCCCGCACCACCATGCGCTTCTTGTACGACTTCTTGACCTCGTGGACCGTCAGCCAGCCGTCCCCGCCGGGATGCTGCACGCGCTCCTCGTACTCGAAGAGATCGTGCTCGCCCCCGTCCGGCTCCGCGCTCCTGGTGCGGAATGGCCACAGTCTCATGCCCAGGCTCCGGAAATGCTCGTGCGCCGGCCCACCGTCATCGCTTCGGCTCCGGCGTCGTCGTCGATTGCCAGCTCGATGTGGCCTTTTCGAGGGCCTTGGCGGCACCCTCCTTGACCTGCCGCGGATAGAACACGGCGCTCGGGCGTCCGGCCTTCTGCTGCGGCACGACAGGCTCTGCCCCGGCGGCCGTCTTCGGCGGCTTGTGCGCGATCGCCGCCGCCGTTCCCGCGCCGTCCCCGCCTGAAGTGTCGATGTTCGACACCCCCGTCGTCATGTCGACGGTCAGCCGGCTGCCGCGCACCACGCTGTCGCCGTCGAACAGCTTGACGTCTCCGCCGACGACCGCAGTGTTCGCCTTGGGGTCGAAGTCGGCCCAGTCGCCCTGCGCCTTCTGCCCCTTCTTCGAGACGATGACCACGTTCTTGCGGCATTCGAGCTTGGTCAGCTGCCCGGCGGGTTTGCCGTCCGCCGTCTGCGCCGAAGGATCGACGGTCAGTCCCGTCCCGCCGGTGTAGTACGCCGTCATCTCCTCGCAGTTGACCGAAAGGTCTCCCTGCGTCGCGTGCACGGCCGTGCGGAAGATCGCCTTGTGCGCCGTGTCGTCGACGGTCAGCGTCTCGGAATCGATATTGATCGGCGCGTTCGGATCGGACTTGAACCCCGTCATGCCGAAGCCGCCCTCGGCTGGCGGAGCGGGTGGTGCCGGCTTTGCCGCCTTCTTCGCCCCGGCTGCGGGCGGATCCTTGCTCTGGTACAGCAGCGCCGTCACGTGTGCGGGTGGTGCATTGCCCTCCGCCGGCGCGCTGACGTAGGTCTTCTTGGCCGCCCGGTCGACGAGCACGCGCCGCCCGTGCAGCTCGTTGCGCCCCTGCGTGATATGCACGCCCGCGCCGGTCAGCAGGATGGTGTCGTGCTGCTGGTCCACCTCGGCCTTGTCGCTCACCACCTTCCGGTCCGGCGGCGCGGTGATGACCACGTTGCCCGTCAGCACCGACACTTGCCGCGCCGCATCGACGTCGGCGCGGTCCGCCGTCACGCGCTCGCCGCTGGCCCGCGTCAGCACCACTGGCGTATCGATGGTGATGGTCCTGACCTTGCCCGCGCCCGGCGCGCCCTCGGTTGCCGAGGGAGGCGCCGGCTTGCCGTCCGCGCCCGCCGCCCGCTCGTAGGCGACCAGCATGCGCTCGCTTTCGACGGTGTCGGTGCCCTGCACCGCCTTCACCTTGCCGGTGAACAGCGCCTTGCCGGCCGCGTCGTCGATGTCGAGCCGGTCAGAGGCGACGTCCATCGGCGCTCCGGAGGACCCGAGCGCGGGCGCGGCCCCGGCGGTGGCGCCCTTGACCTTGGCGGGGGCCGGCGCGCCCTCCTTCTGCCCGGCGACGTGCGTCTTCACGTCCTCGCTGAACGCCACCTTCTTGGCCTTCTGGTCGACCGTCATCCGCCGCGCGGTGACCTGCGCCGTCGGCGTCGACACGCGCACCGGCTGCGTCGATTCGATCGTCCCCGCCTTGGTCATGACGGTGGCCTGCGTCAGGTCGGCCGTCATGCCGTTCGTCGACACCACCTTGATCTTCTCGTTGAGCTCGAGCCGGTTCGCCTTGTTGTCGAACACGCCGGAGACCGCCGTCAGGTCGCTGCGCGTATTGTCCGGCTGAAAAAACTTCCCGCGAATGCCTTTGAGCTTGATCACTCCCGGCGAGGCGAAATCCTGCTGCGCGGCGTCCGCGTCGACGACATACTTGCCGCCGTCCTTGTTGAACCCCTCGTAGTGCGGGTTGTCCATGACCAGGTTCTCGGCGGTGATGCGCGGGATCGGCAGCTGGGCAATCGCCGATCCGAACCCGACCGTCCTGAGCACGACCGCGACATAGCCGGCGCTCAGCAGCAGCGCCCCGATCGGCAGACCGGTGCGCAAGAGCCGCACGGCCAGGGAATGGCGGCGCGCGCGGCGGAAGTCGCGCGCGCGGTCCCGGGCCTCGGCAACGCCCAATCCTGTTGGGCCCGAGTCTGTTGGGCGGGAGCGGTTTCGGGGCCGCTCGAGATCGGTCGTAATGGCCATGGCCCGTCGTGGCTGGCAGAGGATACGTATCGATGGTCCGGCGGCGCTTCCGGCCGCCCGGCTTTCGAGAATCCATAGCACGAACAAGACTGAGTTGTGCCCTGGGCCGTCGGTTGTATACCCCTGAGGGCACCGCGCGCCGGCCTCCGGTCACGAGCGTGATGGATTGGCCACGCTCGAGCGGCTTAGGCGAAGTGTGGAGCGGTTCGCCGTGAAAAGCCGCTCCACGACAAGACGCTGGAGCACGTAAGCGACAAACTGTGACGCGAACGTTCTCCAGCCTCGACGATGGCGGCGAATCTAGGTGAGATTGGGACTGATCTCATACCCTGGCGTCGTTCCGTCGCGGCCCTGCTCCCCCACCCGGCCGCCAACGATGTCATGCGGCTGGGTCCGTGTGATGGAAGATGCGACTTCAAAAGTGAACACCTGTCCCGGCATTCATTGCCGGGGTCCCATCGTGCCGCAACCGGCGCCGCTCGCGCATATCAGCCGGGCGGCAGGCTCTCAAAGGGATCACACATCGTCACACCTAGCCGCTTGAACTCACCGGTGTTGCGCGTCAGCACGGTCATGCCGTGCCGCGCGGCCGTAGCGGCGATGATCAGGTCTGCGAGCGCCACCGGCTGCCGGTGCGTGGCCTCGGACAGCCGCGCAAGGTGCAGCGCCGTCGCGACGTCCATCTCGAGCACTCTGTCGCCGAAATCCGTCAGGATGTTCACGATCAGCCGTGCAACCTCGTCCGCGCGGGCCGTCTTGGATTGGCGCCGGAGCTTCAGCACGCCAGCTTCCATCTCGGCGATCGTCATCACCGAAAGATAGAGAATGCTCCCGTTGCGCTCCATCCAGTCGATGAGCGCCGGAGCATGCGCGAGGCGCCGCGCATCCAGCATCGAGACGACATTGGTATCGATCAGATACATCAGTCCGTGTCGAAGGCGCCGCCGAGCGGGCGATCCTTCCATGGCCTGTCGGTCATGTCCTCGCCCAACGATCCCGCACGGGCATTCTGAGCGAGCAGGGCTCCGAGAGTCGGCGCGCTCCGCGTCCGCGCCAGCCACTCGGCCTCCGACACGATGACCACCGCTTCCTTGCCGTAGCGCGTAACTCTCTGCGGCTCCCCACCGAGCGCCCGGTCGACGAGCTTCGAGAACTCCGCGCGCGCCTCGTTGATGGCGTAGCTCTTCATCTTCCAGCCTCCAAGACCATACATGTACATTATTCTTGGAAGTTGTACAACATGCCCGGATATGTCCCCTGCCCGCGCTGCCTCCGGTAACACCGGCGCTCCCCGCTTCGTAGTCCGCGCAATACGCCCCTCGGTCACCCGGAGACACGCGCATGCGCAAGCTCGTCCTGCTCGCCACCCACCTGCTGGCGCTCGGCGCCGGCTTTGCGCTCGGTGTCTACATGTTGCCGATCCTGACCGCGCCGAAGGGGCCGACCGCCGCCGAGCTCAGCGCCGCGGCCGGCGCCGCCGTCTACAAGGCCGGCTTCCGCCGCGACCTCAAGGGCAGCGACCTCGTGCACTGGGGCGAGGGCAAGGTCGCCATCTCCAGGGATCGCATATCGCACGAGGGCCGCCTGGCGCCCGGACCGGACTACAAGCTCTATCTGCTGTCCGGCTACGTCGACACCCGCGAGGCCTTCCTGGCCGTCAAGAAGAGCGCCGTTCGCGTCGGCGACGTGAAGACCTTCAACGGCTTCGTGCTCGACGTTCCGCCCGGCGTCGACGTCGCCGCCTACGACACCGTCGTGATCTGGTGCGAGGCCTTCAGCCAGTTCATCACCTCGGCGAAGTACCGCTGATATCGCGGCCAAGGTGAAACCAGCTCCCCTCCCCCTTGCGGGGAGGGGTCGGGGGTGGGGGGCGGGAAGGCGGGGTGGGGGGCGGGAAGGCGGGGTGGGGGTCGGGAAGGCGGGGTGAGGGTCGGGAAGGCGGGGTGAGGGTCGGGAAGGCGAGGATGCCGGCGTGCCGGCAAGCCCGCCTAATGCGCGAAGATGTCCATCTCGCCGAAGCCCGCCAGATCCATGCGCGCCCGCGTCGGCAGGAACCGGAACGCCGCCTCGGCATAGGCCCGCCGCCCGTCGCGATCGAGCATCATGTCGAGCTTGGCCTTGATCGTGTGCAGGTACAGCACGTCGGAGGCCGCGTAATCCTTTTGCTGCGCCGAGAGCTCCGCCGCGCCCCAGTCCGAGCTCTGCTGCTGCTTGTCCATCTGCACGCCCGCGAGCTCCAGCGCCAGGTCCTTGAGCCCGTGCCGGTCGGTGTAGGTCCGGACCAGCTTGGACACGATCTTGGTGCAGTAGACCGGGGCGCACGCCACCCCGAGATGCAGCTCGATCGCCGCCAGGTCGAACCGCGCATAATGGAAGATCTTCAGCACCTTGGGATCGGTGAGCAGCGCCTTCAGGTTGACCGCCTTGGCGTAGTCCTCCCGCCCGAGCTGGACGAGGTGCGCCGTCCCGTCGCCCGCCGACAGCTGCACGAGGCAGAGCCGGTCGCGGTGCGGATTGAGCCCCAGCGTCTCGGTGTCGATGGCGACACTGTCGCCGAACGTCACCCCCGCCGGCAGGTCGCCCCTGTGCAGCTCGATCTTGCTCTTGCCCATCGGTCCTCTCGCTTCTTTCTCCCTCTCCCCGCCGGCAGGTCTCCCCTCCCCCTTGCGGGGAGTGGTCGGGGGTGGGGGTGCCGCACCAACATCTGCGTCAGCAGGCCTCCACTCCCCGCTTGCGGGGAGAGGGTCGGGAGCCTGCCCCGGACCCCGGCACGGAGTGCCGGGAAGCGATCCAGGGTGAGGGGCAGCCCCACCCGCAGCCCCCGCCAGTCTCCCCTCGCCGCCGCGCTTCTCCCCTCCCCCTTGCGGGGAGGGGTTGGGGGTGGGGGGTGGCCACGCACCACCCTCAGTCGAACGCGTCCTTCAGCTCCGCCAGCGTGGGCTGAACCTTGTCCTTCGCCGACGTCTGCACGTGTCCCGGGTCCACCATCCAGTCGATGCCCAGCGCCGGATCGCTCCACAGCAGCCCGCGGTCGAGCGCCGGCGCGTAGAGATTGGTCACCTTGTAGATCACCTCGGTGTCCGGCTCGAGCGTGACGTAGCCGTGCGCGAAACCCTTGGGCACCCAGATCTGCGTCCAGTTGTCCGCCGTCAGCACCGCCGACACATGGCGTCCGAACGTCGGCGACGACCGCCGGATGTCCACCGACACGTCGAGGATCGCGCCCCGCGCGCAGCGCACCAGCTTGTCCTGCGCCATCGGCTCGAGCTGGAAGTGCAGCCCGCGCAGCGTGCCCTTGTCGCGCGACAGGACGTGGTTGTCCTGCACGAAGGTGACGCCGCTACCCACCGCCTCGGCGAACACCTTGGCGTTCCAGGTCTCGGAGAAGAACCCGCGCTCGTCGCGGAAGATTTTCGGCGTCAGCAGCTTGACGTCCGCGATCGCAAGATTCTCGACCTTCACCCCGCCCCCAACCTTCCTACTGACGAATGCCGAATGCCGAATGCCGAACGCCGCCTAATTAAGCCTCTGCCCCTCCGGCGGCCCCTTGAGCCCGGACAGCCTCTTGTCCTCTCCCTCGGCCGGCGCCGCGCCGCCCGTGGCTGCGCTAGTCTCCGCCCCCGCCGCACCGGCCGCCGCCGCGTCCCTCGCCTGCTGGCTCTTGAACCGCGACCAGCTCACCGGAATGATCGCCATGTAGATCAGCGTTCCCCCGGCCAGCGTCGCGATCGGATAGGTGAACAGCAGCGCCACCACGCCCACCGCCAGCATGAAGATCGGCAGCACCAGCTCGCGGCTGATCCGCTCGCCCATCAGCTTGCCCGAGTAGGTCGGGATCGTCGAAACCATCAGGAACGCGATCGTCAGCACGTACATCAGCGTCGGCACCTTGACGCCGGCGCCCTGCACCGCGAACCAGCCGAGCCGCTCGAGATAGAACGGCAGCAGCACCACGATCGCCGCCGCCGGCGTCGGCATGCCGGTGAAGTAGTTCTTCTGCCACTTCGGCACGTCCTCGTCGGCCGCCACGTTGAAGCGCGCCAGCCGCATCGCCGAGGCCAGCGCGAAGATCATCAGGCAGATCCAGCCAAACGAGCGCAGCGTGTCGGCGTCCCTGAGCCCCCAGTTGTAGAGCAGGAAGGCCGGCGCCACGCCGAAGTTGACGAAGTCCGCGAGGCTGTCGAGCTCGGCCCCGAACCGCGACGACGCCTTCAAGAGCCGCGCCACGCGCCCGTCGATGCCGTCCAGGAACGCCGCGAACGCGATCGCGTACAGCGCCCAGTCGAAGTGCCCCTCGATGGCCATGCGGATCGAGGTCAGCCCCGCGCACAGCCCCAGCAGCGTGAAGAAGTTCGGCACCAGCATGCGCACCGGAATGCGCGAATGCCGGAACAGCGGCCGCCGCTCGCGCCGCCGCGTCTCCTGCTCGAGTCTCGGAATGACCGGATCCATGGCCCGTCCTCATCGGGTTGCACATGCCCCATGTATTTGGAAGGGGGGCACCTGCGCATCATACGCCGTTTTCTTACCGGATTGTGGTCAGCTTCGCCGCGCCTCGCGCTCCGGCTCGGTCGACTTCAGGTCGGCGATGATCGTCTCGCCGCCGATCGCCGTCTGCCCGACGTTGACCAGCGCCGTCGCCCCCGGCGGCAGGTAGATGTCGACCCGCGACCCGAACCGGATCAGCCCGAACCGCTGCCCGACGCCGACGCTCTCGCCCTCGGCCGCGAACGTCACGATGCGCCGCGCGATCAGCCCCGCGATCTGCATCACCACCACCTGCACGCCCGACGGCGTCTCGATGACGATGGTCCGCCGTTCGTTGTCCTCGCTCGCCTTGTCCGCCGCGGCGTTGATGAACGCGCCGGGCACGTACAGCGACCGCGTGATCTTGCCCGCCACCGGCGCCCGCTGGATATGCACGTTGAGCACGGACAGGAAGATCGAGACCCGCACCCGCTCCTCGCCCTCGATGCCGAGCTCGCGCGGCAGCTTGACCTTCTCGATCATCGAGATGGTGCCGTCGGCGGGGCAAACGATCAGCCCCTCGCGCAGCGGCGTCACCCGGTCCGGATCACGAAAAAAATAGGCAACATAGAGGGTTACGATCGCCAGCACCCAGCCGAGCGGCGGCCAGATGAAGAAGAACAGCAGCGTTGCCGCCAGCGCGATAGCCACGAACTTGTGGCCGTCGCGGTGCACCGGCGCCAGGTTGTCGGCGATGGTGTCGATGAGGCTCGTCCCGGCCACGGCTGTCTCCACTTCGCAATTGCACGCGCGCTCTTTAGCCTTTTGCGGCCTCTCGTGCAAAGGGGCCCCGCCAAGGAGGCGGCGCCGACGCCGATCTCCCTCTCCCCGTCCTTACGGGGAGAGGGTCGGGAGCCTGCCCCGGACCCCGGCACGGAAAGCGATCCGGCGTGAGGGATGATCTCCCTCTCCCCGTCCTTACGGGGCGAGGGTCGGGATGAGGGGCGGCCTCAGCCGCCGCGCCAGCCGCTGCCGCCGCCCTTTTCCCCTCCCCCTTGCGGGGAGGGGTCAGGGGTGGGGGTGTCCACGGAACGGCCTCAATACCTGAACTGCTCCGACAGGATCCGCTCGTCCAAACTATGCCCCGGATCGAACAGCATGAAGAGGTCGATGTCGCTCGCCTGCTCGATCGCCACCGACACGATGTTGCGCGTCTCGAAGTGGTCGGCCACCGCGGAAACCGGCCGCTTCTCCGCTTCCAGCACCGCGATGGCGATCCGCGCCGTGTTGGCGATCAGCGCCCCCCGCCACCGCCGCGGCCGGAACGGGCTGATCGGCGTCAGCGCCAGCAGCGCCGCGTCGATCGGCAGGATCGGCCCGTGCGCCGACAGGTTGTAGGCCGTCGAGCCCGCTGGCGTCGCCACCAGCAGCCCGTCGCAGATCAGCTCGTGCATCCGCACCGTGCCGTCGATCGAGATGCGCAGCTTCGCCGCCTGGTAGCGCTCGCGGAACAGCGACACCTCGTTGATGGCCAGCGCCTTGTGCGTCTTGCCCGCCCGGTCCACCGCCTTCATCGACAGCGGATGGATCACGTTCATGTCCGCCGCCCTGAGCCGGTCGGCGAGATCGTCCTCGGCATACTCGTTCATCAGGAAGCCGACCGACCCGCGGTTCATGCCATAGATCGGGATCTTGTCGTTCATGAACCGGTGTAGCGTCTGCAGCATCAGACCGTCACCGCCGAGCGCCACGATGGCGTCGGCTTCCGCCGGCGGCGCGTTGCCGTAGCGCGCGATCAGCCGCTCGCGCGCGCTGCGGGCCTCCGGCACGTCGCTCGACACGAAGGCGATCTTCTCGAATTTTCGGGCGGTATTTGGCATGCTGGGCCGCGTCAGGCCGGCCCGGGCGGGCGGCGGGTCAAGAGAGCGCTGGCGGAACAGCCGGCCACGGCTTTCCGGAGCGAGGCGATAGAGAGACGAGCGAAGAACGAAAGAGCCGTGCTCCCGACCCGGACGGGAGCGGCGGCACCGGCGGGAGGGTACCCGAGTGGCTGACGGCGACAAGAGACAATTCGAGGAAGGCGCGGATGTGGTGCTCGTCTACGCCACCTGCCCGGCCGGCGATACGGCGGAGACCATCGGCGCCGCGCTCGTCGAGGCGCGCCTCGCTGCCTGCGTCAACATCCTGCCGGGCATGACGTCGATCTACCGCTGGGAGGGCAAGATCAACCGCGACGCCGAGACTGTGATGATCATCAAGACCACGGCCACGCGCAGCGAGGCGGTCATCGCCGCCGTGCGCGCCCGCCACCCCTACACGAATCCGGCCCTGCTCGTGTTGCCTGTCCGAGGCGGCTCACCGGACTTCCTCGCCTGGATCGCCGCCGAAACCGCGGCCCCGCACGGCTGACCGCTCCAGCGGCTCGACAACCGACGACACTGCACCGCCGACTGCCACCGGCGCCGACTGCCGCCTGCCGAATGCCGGCTGCCGACCCTCAATAAACCCGGTCCGGCCGCTGGAACAGGTCATAGATCATGCGCTTGGACTTGCTCGAAGCCGACGGACGCTGCACGTACCTCGGCTCCGGCGCATGCCGCACCACGCGCGTCTCCTGCCGCACCGGCGCCCTGGCGGGCCGGCTGTGACGCTCCACGCTCTGCGCCTCTCGCGCCGCGGGCGCCGCCGGCACCGGAGCTGCCGTTGCCCGTCCGGTCACTGGAACCGGGCTCGCCGGCACCACGCCGCCCGATGACGACACACCCGGCTCCGGCCGCGCGTCGGCCATCCGTGACGGCGGCGGCGTCGCCCGCCGCGGCTCCGACTTCAGCACCGGCACCGCCGGACCGCCGATGCTCATGCGTCCGGGAAGCGCGTCCTCGGCCCGGCGCGGCTCGCGAATGGGCTGCCGCTCCACCTCGGCCGTCCGCGTGATGGCCGGCGGCTGCGCGACACGACCCGTGTCCGCCGGAACCTGAGCTTTGGCCGTCCGCTTGGCCTTGCGCTCGGCCTGCGCCACCACCGCCTGCGGCACGCAGCGGTCGCTCGACATCACCTGTCCGGCCGGGCAAGCCTTCCCGCAGGCCGCCGCCTGGTGGCCCTGAACCAGGGTAAGAAGGATATAGTCGGGCTCCTCGACCGGGAGCGTCGCGTTGACCCGCTCGGTGAAGGCCGTCATTGCCCGCCGCGAGCCGGCGCCCCACTGTCCGTCGACCTCACCCTGGTAGCAGCCAACCCGCTTCAGCTCCAGCTGCAGCTCACGCGCCAGCTTCTCGCGTGAGAGGTCATCCCTGGGCCTGGACGAGAGTCGCGGCACGCCGCCATCGCCGGACGCGGGCGTCACGGTCGCTGCCCACGCGGTGGGCTCGCCCGCCGCCTCCGTCTTCGCCTGCACCGTCGCCACGGCGCTTCCTGGCGTCGCGGCCGGCTTCACCGGCGCCCCGTTGGACGCCCCCGTGGACGCCACAGCCGCCGGGGGCGGTCCAGAGACCGGAGCGAACAGCGGCGTCTGCGGTGAGAATGTCCGTGTCTCCCGCGGCGCGCTCGCCGGCACCACGAGCGGATCCTCTTTGACCAGTCTCGCCGCGGCGTTGCGCGCGTCCGCGTCGTATTGGGCGAGCTCTGGATAGTAGACGTAGCCGCCGAACCCCAGCCCGAGCATGAGCACCGTGAAGCCAGCGACACGCGACATGACTGACACTCCGTATTTCACTCGCCGGCTGTCGGATCAAACACCGATACGCGCAGCTTCCGCGACCGCAACTGATGACCGACAGGGCGCCATCATGCCTATCCGCATGCGTCGTTGGCTCCGGATGCCGTCGCGATAACGGTTTCATAACTAGATCGTTCCCAGCACTCATGCAACCTGAGAACGAGAAAATTGCGGAGTTCACACGCAACGGAGCTTCACCTCCGCGCCTGTGCGCAACATCCGCCACGGCAGTGGAAAACCCGCCTCGTCCTGTGCATGAAAGGTGTACAGCCTGGGCACGGCATGAGCCCCGCTACGCCCATGTGCGGCCCGCGCGCAACACCATCCGGACGGGGTAAGCTTTACGCAATCCTCACGAATCACATAGCTTTGCCAGCTGAGGGGGCCTGTCGGCGTATCCCTGTTGTATTCCCGCCCTGCCACGAGGCGTTTTGCACAGTCCGGTCACAAGCGGCGATCTGACGATGTGAATAACCCGGTGGCGAGCGGCTTCAGTCTTCGAGCGTCGTATTCGGTTGCACTGCCCATGTGGACGCCGGACCGTTGGGGAACGGGATGGCATGCTCAACCCACCTAGGCCGTCATTGCCGGATCAGAGGCGCTGCCGTATTCGCGTGTAGGCTGTCGTTATCCTCCTCGACTAAGAAAAAGGCTGTCCGGTCAAGGGGATCGGCACAGTCCTCCTATGGAGAGGGCAAATGAAACATGTCCTAGGTGTCCTAGGCGTACTGGCAGCGGGCGTCCTGCTCGCGGTTTCGGCCGCGATGAACTGGCGCTTCGGCTTCCAGCTCGGCAAGACCGAGTTGGATGGCCAGATATACGGAGCGGCAAGCGCTGCGGCAGATTGCTTCAAGGCGCTGGTGCCGTTCTTCTTTTTCGCCGCTTGGAAAAACAGGATGTGGTCGCAGGCAGCCGCCTCGGCCGTCGTGTGGGTGGTCGTCACCGCCTACTCGTTCACCTCGGCCGTGGGTCACGCCACGCTCAACCGGCAGGATACGGCCGGCGAGCGTGCCGTACACGCGCAGCAGTACAAGGACCTGCGCGCCGACCTGAAGCATGCCCAGGACCAGCTCGGGTGGATCCCGCAGCATCGTCCTGCGCAGACGGTCCAGGCTGACATCGACAACGTCAAGAACCAGCGTCCCTGGGTCTGGACGAAGGGCTGCACCGAGGTCAAAGGCAAGGATGGCCGCGACTTCTGCCAGCAGTTCCACGCCCTGACGGCCGAGGTCTCGGCTGCCCAGCAAGCGACCGTTGTCGAGGCCAAGATCGAGGACCTGCAGGCCAAGCTCGGCAAGATGGGCAACGGCGTTGCCGTCGCCGAGGCTGACCCGCAGGCCGCCGTTCTGGCCAAGCTGGGGTCCATGTTCTTCCCGAACCTGAAAGTCGAGGACGTGCAGACGGGGCTGGCGTTGTTCATCGCCCTCCTGCTCGAGATCGGCTCCGGCTTCGGCATGTACGTGGCCTTCGCCCAGTGGCGTCTCTATGACCGTGCCGCTCCCGCCGCGCCTTCGATGGCGTCGCTGGCCAGCGCCCCGGTCTCGGTTGCCGCCGCGGCTCCGGCCGCCCTGCCCCAGCCTGCCAAGCAGCGGGTTGCGGGTGCCAACGACAACTCCACGAAGGAAGTCAAGGACACCAGCAAGGACACCAAGACCGAGACCAAGGTCATCGCCGCCGCGGCTCCTGCCCCGGTTCCGGCGCCTGCACCGAGGCTGATGGCTCCCGAGACCGATGTGGAGCGCTTCTACAAGGAGAGGATCGAGACCCAGGACGGTTCCAGTCTGACTGCCACGTCTCTGTACGAGGACTACTGCGCATGGTGCGAGGAGAAGGAGAAAGAGCCTCTTGCACTGCCCACCTTCGGTCGCGAGTTCGGTGAGCTCGGCATCCAGAAGGCAAGGATCGCAGGTCGCGTCCGCTACATTGGCATCGCCCTCAAGTCGGCGACGGAAGGCGAGGAGGATAAGAAGCCGCCAGTCTTCGATACCAAGGCTGCCTGATGAAGGCACGGCAAGGGCCCCGAAAGGGGCCCTTCTCGTTTTCGGGGCCCGCTACCGCCCCATCCGAGACCTGAACGGAAAAGGCCCCGGGCTCGCCAGAGCCGGGGCCTTTTTTCTTGCCCTCTCCCCCGTCCTTACGGGGTGAGAGGCGGCTCCTTGCTCCGGCGCGCGGCTTTCCCTCCCCCTTGCGGGGAGGGGCCAGGGGTGGGGGTGCCCCAGCGAGGCGCAGCGCGCCTAACCCACCACCGGCGTGCCGATCCCGATCACCGCGCCCTCCGGATCGCAGATCACCGCGATCCGCCCCACGTGCGGAATGTCGTAGGGCGCCTTCAGCACCTTGCCGCCCTTCGCCGTCACGCGCGAGCAGGCCATATCGACGTCGTCGACCGAAATGTAGGTGAACCAGTAGTCCGGAATGCCGGCGTACTCCTTGCCCTGCATCTGGAACACGCCGCACACCGTCTCCTCGCCCTTGCGGAACACCGTGTAGGTGGCCTCGCCGTCCTTGGCCACGCGCTTGGGATCGCCCGACGCCACCTTGACCGTCTTCCAGCCCATCACCTCGCCGTAGAACTTCGAGGCCCGCTCGACGTCGCTGGTCATCAGCTCGGTCCACCAGACGTGTCCATGCTCGGCCATGACTTCCCCCTTCCGGCAGCTCTCTCGCTGCGGCGCAACAACTAAGGGCCGGGATACTCCCGGCCCTTGTTTGGCATCAAGAAACAATCTGAACACCGCCATGCGCGGCGCGCAATGCAGACCCTACTCGGCGGCCTGCTTGTGCGCTGCGAGAACCTGGTCCGCCAGCTTGCCGGTCAGCTCGGCCAGATGGTCGAACTTGGCCTTGTAGGTGCCGACGCCCGCCGTGATCGACCGGAGCTCGACGATCAGGTCGTCCATCTCCGCCTGCGGGATCTGCGCCTGCACCACGTCCCAGCCCGGCCACCCCTCGCGCCCGTCGAAGCCCAGGATCTGGCCCCGCCGCTGCGAGATGATGCCGTTGACCTTGGCCGTCGCCTCCGATGGCACCGCGATCTCCACCTGCATGATCGGCTCGAGCAGCACCGGGTTGCACTGGGGCATGCCCTCGCTCATGGCAATGCGCGCCGCCTGCCGGAACGCCATGTCCGAGCTGTCCACCGTATGGAACGACCCGTCCAGCAGCGTCACCGCCACGTCCACCACCGGGAAGCCCAGCGGCCCGTGCTGCAGGAAGTCGCTGACGCCGATCTCCACCGACGGGATGAACTGGCGCGGAATGGCGCCGCCCGTGACCTTCTCGGCGAAGGCGAAGCCCGCACCCCGCTCCTGCGGCTGGATGTCGATCACCACGTCGCCGAACTGGCCGTGGCCGCCCGACTGCTTCTTGTGCCGGCCGCGCACCTCGATGCCCTTGCGGATCGTCTCC
>WBZX01001183.1_pt1 | contig 20261 bp, 22 predicted proteins | sample 5204211 | NCBI WGS metagenome assembly WBZX01 (sample SAMN12344362, study PRJNA552823) | activated sludge metagenome | biome: Activated sludge suspended growth; feature: Nitrification reactor; material: Wastewater; isolation source: activated sludge from nitrification reactor of wastewater... | reverse complement strand
GGGATAGTGTTTACCAATGGCGGCAGGCCGGGTTTCTATTTCGAGCGTCCATCAACAAGTGAAACTGTCGACCTTGCCTGATGGGTCAGTCGATAGGCAAAGTTGATAGACTCAGCTAGCCCGCACGCCTTGATTCAGATCAAGAATCGCCTTCACCTGCGCCGGGAACCACCGCCCGCCGCGCTGTGGAGTGAATCCCCGTAGCGTCAGCTCCGCGCCGATCTCGCTAAAGGTCTTCTTCTCCTCCCTCAGCGACAGAACCAGCTTCACGATGGAGCTTTGATCGTAGGTCGCGCATTCCTTTAGGTACGCTTGCACCGTCGCTGCATACCACTTGCTACCGCGCACCGGCATGAAGTTCTCTCGCGTGAGCTGCCGCCCGATCTCCGACAGGTTCAGGTCATCCGCGCGCAGCTCCAGAATGCGCTTGCTGACGATGGCCTTGTCGCGGATCGCGGTACTCCTTTCCCATTCCCTAACTGTGATCCGGTCCTCCCTACGTAGGATCTTGTGTACGTTCTGATAGCTCCATGCTGCGGCTTTTCTCGGAGGGGGCCGCCCCTCATCTTTCAGAATCTGGATGATCTCCGCAGGCTTTGCGCCGCCGTCGTGTAGCTCGCAGATGTAGTTGATGATCGCGCGCTCCTTAGGAACGTCGACCAGCACTCTGCGCCCGTCCGCGTCGGGCTTGTCGGTGTAGCGCTTCCCATAAGGAGCGCCCCCAATGTAGACACCCTGCTTCTTTAGGTAGACCATCCCGGCCCGAGTGCGCGCGCAAATCTCCTCGCGTTCCCACTGCGCCACCGAGCAGATAATATTGAGCATCAGCCGCCCGATTGAAGAACTTGTATCAACAGGGAATTGCACGAGCCGAAGGGAGTACGGGCGACCGTCCCCAAAGTAGGTCTTCAGTAAGTGCCCGAGATCATGAACATTCCGCGTAACGCGGTCGAGCTTCACCGCAACAAGCATCGCGCCGGATTCCTCCATATGCTTAATCGCAGCGCGCAGCCCTTTGCGGTCTAAGGTCTTGCCGGTATGGTCATCTTGATAGATATGTATCAAATTTAGCTTATGCGCTTTGCAGTAATCCTCGATTGATTCCCGCTGCGCATCTAGGCTGATTCCATCCGCAGCCTGCATTTCGGTGCTTACCCGGATATAGCCGATAGCCTTGGGTGCATTCTTGTCCATCGTAAGACGGTAAGCGATGCCCGCAGGCTTGGCAACCGGTGCGCTTTTGGCGCGCTTGTGAGTGCTGGTGGGAGCCTTCCGCGTAGTTCTAGGAGTGCGCTGCAGGAGTCTGTGTTTGGCCTTCTTATGCTGCGCTGTGGGCTTTTGTGCAGATGACTTATTACATAGGCGGGCTAGTAGATTTTTGAGTGATTTGTATTGGTTTGTCGCTGCGTTCATGCAGGACTAAATAATTGAAATAAAGCATCGTACCGCGAACGGAATCGCTCGCACAAGCATCCAGAACGAACGAACGGAACGCCCAGGTTTGTTTCCGTTTTCGTTCCCAGCCATGAAGCGTTCGGTGCGCAGTCACGGATGGATCACGCATCAGAACGGAACGCTTCGGAGGCAAGGTCTTCGGACTCTGTACGCTCCACGGTACTGTCATCCGTTCGACAGAAGCCAACTGGCACACGCGAAAGAAACGCGGGCAGCAAGAATCCGTCAACGGAACATCAATGGGTCATCAACCAAGCGTCAACGGAACGTCAACCAAGCGTCAACGAAACATCAACCAAGCGTCAACGGAACGTCAACCGGTCATCAACCAAACGTCAACGGAACATCAAATCGACGACTTTCTCGACGAGAACTGAGAAGACGCTTCTTGGCAGACCATCCACGGACCGCGCAGCGTGGTTTGGTTGACCAGAGTGCAGTGAGCGAATACGCAGGGCGTGCCACTCTGTCTGGACCGGACCATCAAATGCGCGGACACGAGATTTTTCGTGCCGCGCGGACTCCTTGCTTGCGGCGTACGGAATGCGTTTCGTGCGAACGCAGTGGTGCAATCGGTAGGCAGGTGGGGCGCGTTTCATGCGAACGCAACGGTGCGATCGGTAGGCAGGTGGGATGCGTTCCCGCCATCCGTGCTCCGTTCGGAATCAAGGGCGGCCAAAACGATGACAAAGAGGACGAACGCAACCATGCCGAACGGAGCCGTTCGCGTTTGACTCTGCGCACCGCATGGCTCCCGCGTTATTCCGTTCGCGGTGCACCGCGAGATGTGATGACAGCGAATAAGCATCTCTGCGGCGGTAAAGACCACCCTGCGAGTCGCAGTTCACGGTGACGGTTCGGAGACCGTGTGTGCGGAAGTGAGCGGTGAGTCCGTCTTCGTGGAGCGACCCGTCCTTCCCTGTGGGATCGGTCTTGCCACTGCGTTTTGACATGAGCTGACAGCTAGCCTGCTACGTGGTGTAGCGCTGCGCGAAGGCTCCCGATGAAGACGACGATCGATCATCTTCCCGATGACCAACAGCAGAAGTTGCATGCGATCACTTCTGTCTTTGCTGATCCTGCGCTTGCGACTCCTATCGACATGCTGATGCTGTTCCGTTCCCGGGCCAGAGGGGACTGGGTGATGGATTCCGAAACCGGGTATGTGTCCGATTGGGATTTGCTGGTTGTCGTTGAGAATGAGAAGCAGGTAAACGATCTTGCGCTGTGGGGTGAGCTGGAAGGAAAAGTCCGCGCAATCATCGGAGACACGCCGCTCACGATGATTGTTCACGACATCAAGTTCATCAACAAAGAGATCAGAATTGGGCAGTACTTTTTCGGCGACATCGCGAATGAAGGCGTGATGCTGTACGACAGCCGGCGGTACATGCTCGCGAAACCGAAGGCGCTGAACGCCCAGGAACGGCTCGCGCTGGCAGAACGGAATTTTGAAAACTGGTACGAAAGCGCGACAGAATTTTGGCGTGGATGCAGATATTATGCCTCTCGGAATCTTCTGAAACATGCGGCCTTCTTACTGCATCAGGCGACGGAGCGTTACTATCACGCGGCGATTCTGGTCTTCACCGGATACAACGAGCCGACGACATTATGCACCTCCTGAAGTGCGGTCGATAGGAGAGGACGGGGCGCGCTTTGGGGCTTTGGATGGAAGAGAGTTGGGGTGGCGATGGACGGCTCGGACAGCGGCCTGCACATGAGGAGTATGAAGTTGATCCTCGGGAATGTAGCAGACTCCCTGTCCGTATCGCTGCGTCATCGACAGGAGACCTCGGCGGATAAACGCGCGGATGGTCATCACGCTGACCTCTAGACGCCGCGCTGCTTCGGCCAGCGACACGCCGGTTCCGACCGGAGCCGGGCGACCATACTTGCCGAGTCGATGGGATTGGAAAAAGGACAGCACCCTCTTTGCAGTAAACGGACGCCCAGTTCCCGTTTTGAGCCCGCGCTGGTTGAGCAACTCCGCCAGCGCATCGGCGCAAAGCGTCTCCGCGTGCTCCGTCAATAGGCGCGCAGCTTCCTCGGAGGTCTGGCTCCCGCTGTTGCCCGGCTTTGGCAGCGGTCTCCGCAGCTCGGAGTGGCGGCCTCCCTGCCAGTGCAGCACCAGCACGGCTTCCCGCTTCTCCCGGTCGATGTCGCACAGTACCTCGTGAATCAGCAGCCGCACCAAGCGCTGCTTGAGCTGCATGTCTGCTTGGGGCGCATTCCACACCGCCGGCAGCTCCTGCGCCAGCGCAAGCAGCTGCTCCAGGCTGGGAATCGGCACCGGAGACGGCTCGCTACGCATGGCAGACAGCTTCCGCTTCAGCTCCGCCGCTCGACCAAGCGCGGCCTCCCAGCGGCGCTCCAGTTCCAGGGCCACCAGTCGATTGTGCGGATCCACCTCCTCGAACCGCCGCGCTTGCAGACTCGCTTGATACTGGGCTTGCTCCCACTCCAGTTCCGCTGCGCGCAACAGGTCCGCCCGCTGCTGCTGCTGCATACGGTCCGCTTCGACGGCCGCCTCGATTGCCAAGGGCGACAGCACCATCATGAGTTCCTGACTGACCCAAGCATCCAGTTGCACTCCACCCAAGTACAGACACCTGGTAGTCCGAGCGGTCCGGGCCCCCTCTCCGATGCACTGATAGCTCCAGCGCAACACCTTTGCGCTGTGGTAGAGCACCATCATCCGCCGCCCGCAGCGACGACAGCGAACCATCCCCGAGAGCAGCGCTCCACCGCCTCTTCCCGCCTTGCGCTCCAGAGGCCGACTGCGGTGGGCATTTTCCCTCATGACCTCCTGATTCCTAAGAACGCCTAACAGAACGTAGAAAGCAGGCTCGGCAGCATAACTTTACAGGGTCGGAAAGTAGGATAGGAAGCGGGCATGGGCAGAGAGCTGGTGTCCGACGAGCTGTGGAAGCGAATTGAACCGTTATTTCCTGCGCATCCGCCGAGGCCCAAGGGAGGGCGGCGACGGATTGATGACCGCCGGGTACTGACGGGAATTGTGTTTGTGCTCAAGACGGGAATTGCGTGGGAGGACTTGCCGCGCGAGCTGGGCTGTGGTTCGGGAATGACGTGTTGGCGACGGATGCACGAGTGGACCGAGCGCGGCGTGTGGCTGTTTATCCTGCAACATCTGCATCAGTGGCTCGGTGAGGCCGGGCGGATTGATTGGGAGCGGGCCTCGGTGGACTCGTCGCTGGTACCCGCGAAAAGGGGGGCCAAGATACCGGTCCCAACCCTTGTGACAGAGGCCGCGCGGGCAGCAAACATCACCTGATTGTCGATGGAAACGGACTCCCTTTGGCGGTCGAACTGACAGCCGCCAATGTCCATGATTCCACGATGCTTGAGCGCATGCTCGACGCGGTGCAGCCGATCGCCGTTCCCGTCGGACGACCCCGCCGAAGGCCCCGAAAACTCCACGCCGACAAGGCCTATCACTCGGCCAAGAACCGCGCCGCATGCCGTCGCAGAGGCATCGTTCCTCGCATCGCACGCCCCAAAGTAGAGTCCAGTCAGCGCCTCGGTCGCCACCGCTGGAAAGTCGAACGCACCTTCGCCTGGCTCCACCGCTACCGCCGTCTACTCATCCGCTACGACCGTCGCTCAGACATCCACAGAGGCTTCCTACAACTCGCCTGCTGCCTCATCGCTTTCAGATTCCTGGCGGGGTCGTTTTGTTAGGTGTTCTAAGGTACTGAGGCCACGAGATATAGCCGGGATGGTGTGCAGGGAGCAAGACCGTCCAGCGCTCTAGCGGCTTTCTGCGTCCTTCGACCCGTCGCGCTCGACCCTCCACCGCTCGTACCAGGTTCTCCCGCTTTCCGAACGCATAGGCCCCGGCGTACACCGGATTTGTCAGGATTTTTTCCATGGCTCCGTAGGTCGCGGACTTCCACACGATACGCTCTTTGGCATGCGCTCCACGCTCGGCAAAGGGCACAAGCAGCTCGTGCTCCAGGAAATACTTGAGAACCTGCCGCACGCTGCCGCGCTCGGTGTAGGTCCGAAAGATCAGATGCAGGGCCTGCTGCACGCGGAGATCCGGGTCCAGTACAATGCGTCCGTCGCGCGTCCACTCAAATCCCACCGGAAGCAGGAACCGTAGCTCGCCGCGCTGGGCCTTGTGCAGCCGGGACTCCAGCGCTCGTTGGCGCAGCAGCGTCAGCTCAAATTCACTGAGGCTGCCTTTGAGTCCCAACAGCAGCCGGTCGTTGCTCTGCCGCGGATCATAGATGCCATCCGGATCGCAAAGCAGAGTACAGGTCAGTGCGCACAGAGCCAGCAGCTGATGCCAGTCGCGCCCGTTGCGCGCAAGGCGCGAGGCTTCCAGGCAGAAGACCGCGCCGACCTCGCCGGCCAGCACCGCAGCCACCAGACGCTCGAAGCCGGGACGGGCGCAAGTACCCGAGGCTGAGCGGCCCAAATCCTGGTCGATGAGCTCTACGGAGGCAAATCCCAGCTCGCGGGCGCGGTGCTCCAGTGCGTACTGACGCCGCTGGCTCTCCTGATTCTCTTGAACCTGCGTCATGCTGGACTGCCGAATGTAGATTACGGCACGTCGGCTCAGATGAGAGGCGAGTAGTTTAGGGTGCATGTTCAGCTCCTTTTTCCAGCGGTCCGGGGACGCTGGGCGCTTGGGTCTGTGCGGCTTGCAGCAGCAGCCTGGCAAGGGTAAAAAGTGCCTGAGACCGGATGGGCTCTGGAAGCGAGGACGTCGTCGCAGAGGAGAGAGGCAGCAGGAGCTGCATCGGATGAGTCTGGTTGTTCTGCAAGGGGGACCTCCGGGGGCAAGGCACTCCCTTGGGAATCGCACAGAAGGGAGCGACCTACGGCTTGCAGGACGCGGGAAAGCTCATGGAGTGCAGAGAGGTTCACCTGCGGCACTCCCTCCGAGTGCTGCGCGCATCCACCCTCGTCAAGCATCCATTCGGGCACCTCATACAAACGACCGTCTCCCAGTCGGCAGATGACGTGTCTCTGTCCGCACACCTGCTTGGCGCCCCACTGCGCGGCCTGCTGCCCGTACAGCGGATGCCACCGATACGCCACTACTACGAGTCGGGGACCGGGTGTTTTATGCGGTGGGTTCCAAACAGAGAACCCACGACATCGAACTGCTTGGAGTCCAAGCGGGAGAGCAGCACGCGCTGTTAGGGGACGTACTCCCCAAGACCGATCCGAACGACAGACGCCTGTTTGATCTGTTGAAAAAAGCCTACATCGACGCTCGCTACTCGATGTCCTATCGCATCACGGCGGAGGAGTTGGCAGAGCTGCAGAAGCGAGTCCTCGTCCTTGCAGAGCGTGTCCGTTCGGCGTGTCTGGAAAAGATTGCGACGTTCTGCGGAGCGGACGCGATGCGAAAGGACTTGCCGGTTCCGCCGTCGCTGGGTGAGCCGGTGCTCCAGAACCTTCCACCACCTCCTACCGATCCGCAGGAGTTTGGGAAGTGGGCTCAGAGCTTGTCGGAGCTTGCGGAACAGAGAGCAGAGCATAGGTGGCAGCAAGGGCGTACAGAGGGAATCCAGATCGGCAAAGCGGAAGGCAGTGCTGAAGGCGAACTGCGCGGGGAGGCGAAGGCGCTGCTGCTGGTGCTTCGTTCTCGCGGTCTCGAAGTACCCGTAGAAGTCGAGATGCGGATCACGGAGTGTTCCGATGCGGCTGTGCTGGCCTCGTGGCTGAGTCGCGTGGCGACGGTTGGTGAGGCGGCGGAACTGCTGGCTGGGTGAGTGGCGGCCGATTCTTCCTCGTGCCGGTTGACCACACAGGGACTGATGACACTTCCAGCAGATTGTGCCGAGCGTCATTGCTGCGTTGTCACTGCGCGCTGATTGCGGTTGCCCAGCAGCCAGCAGCCCCCGTTGTATTCGACGCGCAAGACGTTTGCGTGGCGCGCATCGGGCTGGGTCGTGGTAGGTGGTGGTGCTCGCAGGCCGGAGCACGTTTTTTGGCGAGGAAGTTCGCTCGATGCCGCGAATGCTCCCTTCGCCGATGACTCAGCCCCTCCCGTGTCTTGCCTCACGTCCGAGCCGTTGGTGCTCGCAGAATGAGGCCACTGCAGCGCATCGCTCGCTCAGACGATGAGCCCAAGTATATACAGAATTTCTTGGCTTTTTGGAAATGGTATTGTGGCGGTGCCCGGCGGCGTGAGCCAGGCGCTGGATCAGACGCTATCAGCAGCGCGGCGCAGCGGAAGTTCAGTTCGCGGGCTGGCACGCCGTGCTCGTGCGCCACCTTCAGCATCTGGAGTCGCACCAGGTTGTACAGCGTCAGCAGTCCCCAAGCCTCCTGGCGCACCCGCTGCGCCGTCCGCGAGCGCAGCTGCGCCCCGACGTGGTGAACCAGGTGCGTCTTGATTTCATCGAGCCCCAGCTCCACTTCCCAGCGCTCGTGGTAGTGCGCGATGAGCTCTGGAGCCGGGAAGTGCTCGGGCGACAGCATCGAGGTCAGCAGCGTCTGCGGCGGATAGCCGGGCCACTGGTAGTGAATCGCTCGGGCGACCGGCTGCGGCGGCAGCTGCGGGGTCGCGGCAGCGTCACCAGCTCGTCGCCGGCGCCCAGCGTCTTGAGCCGGTGGCAGCGGAGGTGGCGCTTCTTGCGCGTTAGCCAGAATCTCCTTGAGCCCTGCGCGCTGATCCGCGCCAGCGCCTCATACCGGCACAGTCCCATGTCCATCAGCAGTACCGAGTCCTGGGGCAGCTGCTCCACGAGCGCCCGGGCCAGCGTCGGATCTCCGACGGAAAATGGTCCCATCTGAGCACGCAACGCCAGGTGAGAGTGCGTATCCATCATCGTCACGATGCGCAGCAGCGGGAAGGCGCCGAGGCTGCGACCACTGTGCGGAATGCCAAAAGCCTCCGCATTGTCCGAGGAAGCCGGCACGCGCAGCGTCGAGCCGTCCATCGCAAGGGTCAGTATCCCATGAAACAGCTGGTCGGTCTCTCCCTGACGGGCCCAGTGCGCGGCGGTGAGCTCGAACGGCGGAGCCTCGCCCTGGCGGTCCCGCGCCTTGAATAAACCCCAGAGAGATGAATATCTCTCTGTCCGCCGCCGCCGCGTTTTTTGCGAGGGAGGGGTGGGGGGGAGACTGACAAGTTGTGAATGGGCTGTGGAGAGGCTGTGGAGGATTGTGGATAGCGGGGCTTGAGCGTTGGCGCGGACTGCTTAATAGAAATTATGAACCCAGGGAGCGACAGACCGGCCGCACCGTGAGCCAGCTTCTAGCTGAGTTCGTTGTTCAGCAAATGGTCGTCGCTCGTAGGCTTCCTCGATGAGCCCGAACAGTTGCCCGAGAACAGCTCGCATCGTTTGCAAGGTTGGGCCAAGAGGGAAGCTGGGTTCTTTGCGAAGGAGAAATGGCAGAGGAGGAATTGTCGACGTCGACGTAGCCAAGGAGCAGCTGCAGGTCGCTGTGGCCCCAGGCGGTGGCTCGTGGTCGATGGCCTATACCGATGAAGTGGTCGCGGAGCTTGCACGCAAGCTCCAGGCCGACCGGCCCAAGCTGGTGCTGATGGAGGCAACGGGGGGGCTTGAACTGCCCCTTGCAGCGGCCCTGCAGTCTGCTGGCCTAGCCGTCGCGATCGTGAACCCGCGCCAGGTGCGAGACTTCGCGCGGGCCACTCGGAGGCTGAGCAAGAACGACCGCATCGATGCCGAAGTCCTGGCGGTGTTTGCCGCTACACTGCGGCCCACTGCGCGACCTGTACCCGATGAGCAACAGCAGGCCTTGGACGCGCTGCTGTTGCGCAGGAGGCAGCTCATCGAGATGCGGACGATGGAGCGCAATCGATTGAGCATCTGTCGGGACGCGCGAAGCCAGACGGACCTCCAGCAGCACATCGCGTGGTTGGATGAGCGGCTCAGCGAACTCGACGATGAGCTGGGCAACCAGATCCGCCGAAGTCCGCTGTGGCGGGTACAAGACGAGCTGGTCCAGAGCGTGCCCGGAGTCGGACCGGTGACCAGCGCCGCGCTGGTGGCGGAACTGCCGGAGCTTGGGAAGCTCTCGCGCAAGCAGATTGCCGCGCTGGCTGGCGTGGCTCCTCTGTGTCACGACAGCGGCACGCTCAAGGGAAAGCGTAGCTGCTGGGGAGGCCACGGTGCGCTGCGCGCTGTACATGGCGACGCTGAGTGCGACGCGCTATAATGCGTGCATTCGGGCGCACTACCAGCAGCTCCTGGCTCGCGGCAAGGCCAAGAAAGTTGCGCTGATTGCTTGCGCCCGCAAGCTTCTCACGCGGCTCAACGCTATGGTCCGCGACAGACACCCCTGGCTCCTCCAACAAGCCACCCCAAGGACTCTTCATGCTTGACGGGGATCATAGTTGCTGAACAATGGCGCCAGCGGTGGGCGGCGGGTCCAAGGGTGTGCCGGGATTGGCGCCGTACAGAAGCTAGCGACTCTTATGCCGAGCTGGCCAAGGTCCCCCATGCACGCGCTGTTTTGCTTCGAAGCCGAGCTGCAGTTTGAGGTGATGGCCGGGCTACCCCAACAGGGCTTGACGGCTCACGGAGTGCAGCAGTTCGCCGCGGTCAAGCCGGGGTAGACCGTCTCTGTGCTCGTCGCGGCCGGCGGGGTCGGCCGGCTCCTTGTCCAGATCGCGGGTCGGGCCGAGGCGCGCGTGCTCGCGGTGGTCTCCACCACAAAGAAGCGGGACGCGATCGCCACGCTCGGCTCCGAGGTGATGACGGGATACGACGGGTTCGATGAGTCTGCGCGTTCCCTCACGGCCGGCCGTGGGGGCGACGTTGTCTTCGATTCCGTGGGTCGTGCAACACAAGCCGCGAGCTTCGCGGCCCTGGCACCGTACGGCCAACTCATCTGTTACAGAGACGCCAGCGGTTTTCCGGCACCCATCGACGTGGACGCCCTTCTCTGCCGCTCGCTCCGCATTGGAGCGTTCGAGCTCGACATCGACCGCGACCTTGCAGCGACCGCCCGGGCGAGCTGCGAGCCGCTGTGTCCCGCTGCGAGCTGCAGATCGCCGCCTCCCGATCATTCTCTCTCGCCGAGGCAGCCACCGCCCACACTGAGATGGAAGCCGGACCACGGGATAGGTAGTCTTGCTGACCTGAATGTCTGGATCCGGTTCATTCCGCCCAATGCAAGCAGGACGACATGTCATAGGCCCAACGGGCGCTCCCGATCTTCTCGGCTGCGGGCAGTACCCGTGCCGAGGCGACGAGAGCCCGTAAGACAGCATGATGTTGCACCGCTTTATCCCCAGAAGCCGTCTCCAGCAGGAAAGCATACAGATACGGTGCGCTGCCGATTAGCGCCAGCTCACGGCGTTCGGCAAGAGCGCCTGGGCTTCCGGATAAAGTAACGCTCCATAAGGAGCCCTTGATTCCATGTTCCGCCGCGCCGAGGGTGATGTCCTGTACAGGCTCGCGCTGTACCAAAGAGCCCGCCGCTCTCTGCTCCGCCAGCCAGCCTTCCCAGATCGACTCGGGAGAGAGCGTGAGCGGGCTGGCAGGAAAGACGGTAAGGCAGGTGCGATCCGCCGGGTAGTCCGGCGGGAACCAGCGGGCCGCCAGTTCACGCGGGAAGCCTTGCCAGCTGGGCGGCGGCGTATACCAGAATCGCCTGCGCCTCACCCCGAGCCCGAGGGAGATGTTCTTGATCAGGCTGCGCGCCAGTGATCCCATTTCGGGAAACAAGGCTGGCTGCCACACCTTCATCTCCAGCACATCATAAAAGTCATCCCCCAGCACGATCCCCAGGTGCAGCTGTACCGGACCGGTCTTGCTGCTTCCTGCGAGCTCGGCGTGGCAGGCAAACTCTCCTTCCATTGTATACAAAAGCTGTCGCTGCAGCTCCTGCCGATCGCGCCACGCGGTATCAAGCCAAGCGGCGTCCCCCACTGCCTTCAGCGAGCGCAGCGGGCGAACTCGCCAGCGATACCGAATCTGTGCGGCGGAATGATCCGCTGGATGGTACAAGCACAGCTCGTCGATTTTTTCCTTGCGAATCCATCCTACCGGCTCAATCATCATTATACTAGAATTGCAAAAATGTATTATATGCGCAAGGTTTATCGTCCGCTATGCGACTAAAACTTACATTACCCGATGAGTCGTGCATCTGTATCCAGAGGGAACCTTACAGTATGCACGAAGCAGAAAGCAATACTTGTCGCGGCAATACCAGCCTGCAGCCGTTGACCATTCACCTCAGCGCGCTCCAGCCGGAGCCCGAAGATCTGACTCAGTGGTGCGAGTCCGTGATGCGTCGCCGATCTTCAGCAGCGATGCAGATCGAAGTAGCAGAGGATCAAGGAACGACTACGACGCAAGGCTGGCCGATGCGACTGATAACTATTCGCGAAAAATCAAACGATGCTTCGTCTTGGTCTTTATGCATCAATTCTTTTTATCAATTTTTTTTCTACGTTGGTTTCGCGCAGGTTCGACTTGCAGGCGATGCACATGATCCTGAGAACCTAAATCATCTGGTTACTATGCTTCGTAACTGTACTGCGGATCTCAGCGCTGCGCCGCCAGCCTCCATAGCTGAGATTATTGGTGAAAACTGGAAACCGCTACCTGGATAGTTCACTGTGACTCAACGGATTCCTTTGACACAAGAGGAGATTATGTTCTAATGTTTGACGAAATTCAAAAGTCAAAGGCAAAGTCTCCTGCCGTCGCGAGCGAAGCGGGAAACAAGGCGAAACCGGCTCTTCTGAGCGATGTCGCCAGCGTGCTTAGCCAAGCCAGCGCCAACGGAGGGGCGGCTCACGGGGTTGGGGCGACGGCGACGCAGGAGCGGGCGGCTTCTGGGGCCGCGCTGGGACTGAGTGGCGCGGCGCTGGGCGGCACGGCGCTCGGGGGGGTCGCTGGCACGGGCACGGCGGCGCTGAGCAAGGGGGCGGCGACCGTGGGCGCCGACGCTGGAACCAAAGTAACACACGACGCGCAGGGCAAGGACCACTTGGGCCCAGGCGGGCTCGGTGATGTCATTGCAAACGGCACTCAGGGCAAGGACCACTTGGGCGGCCCAGGCGGCTTCTTTGGTGGGCTCGGCGATGTCATTGCGACGATCGTAGACCGCGCAAAGGCCAGCATAGAGCTCTCCAGCAAGTTCGACGTGGTCCCCGACGACTTCAAGGGACATCGGCGTCCCAACCAGGTCACGCAGGCTGAGTATCAGCAGATAGTAAATACATACAGCGATATCCGGCGCGAAAAGACTGATCTGAAGTTTGACACCACAGGAATGAACGATCAGGACAAGGCCAAGTTTACAGGCGGCGCGATGGAAGATATCAGCCGTATCATGCAGACAAAATCCGGGCGTGATCTGATTAACAATCTCGCTCACCAGAAGGACGACCACACAACGACCCTGCGCCTCTCGAAGGACGGGAGCGGCAATCCAGACCCGGTCGGTGCCAACACAGACACTCTAGACGTTAATGACCGCCCCAAGCGTAGCGACGGTAAGGGCGCAAACTCTGTGATTGAATATGTCCCGGGTGCAGATGCGGTGCTGCCTGGGGCCAAGAACACCTACTGGCCCATCCGCAGCGATGTGGCGCTTTATCATGAGATGACCCACGCCATGCACAACGTGAACGGTACCCGCGCAGAAGGAACCGTGAGCAACGGCCCGAAGCCGGACATTGACTCATCGAAGAACAACTCAGAGCACCAGGCGACGGGCCTTGGAGACTGGGCCAATGATCCCATTACGGAGAATGCCTACCGGCGTGAGCGCAACGCCATCGGCAACAACAAAGGGGGGATCTCCTCGACTACCGCGGCTCTCGATGATCGGCAAATGCCGCAGCGCGATCAATACACAGTGACATTTTAGCGCATACTGGCCACCGTAGCGAGGTATCATCCCACCATGGGCACGATATCGCACCGTCTGCTTCTTCTGTCTTTGTTCACCGCGCTGCCTACCTGGTCTGTGCTGGCTGAGCATGGAAGCGTGTCAGCTCGTGCCCCGATCCAGGGGATGCAAGACAGAGGAGCTTTGTCACCAAAAACCCAGAGCCCAGCCCCGGGACGCACAGACGCCGCCGCAGACAAGAGGAATGCCTTCATGCAAGAGCCCATTCAAATCACTTGGACTGTCAACAAGAGCGCTAACGGGCAGTCGCTGAACGTAGACTACACAGTCCACAATGAGTCGCAGTCTCCCGTCTATCTGCTCGATGAATTAGTCGAGACGACGGCCCAAGGTCTGCGCCGATTGCCCAAAGCCGTGATTGTCATGAAAGATACGCAGCCCGGTACCGTGCGCTTGATGCGCGGTTATATCCGTCCAGAGGCCGATGTCCTATTGGACTTTGCACCAGCTGCGCGGCTGCTCGCAGCTGGTCAATCCATTACCGGACATGCAGAGGTCGCTCTTCCGTTGCACGCGTGGCATCCCAGTTTTCGGCCGCTCCCCTTGACCGCTCAGCTCGATGCAGCCGTATTGGAAATCGGCTACCTGACGGCAGCGCCCGAGCTAGGAGGACCTCCCGTGGAGGGAAAGCAGAACACTCCTAGCCTGGCTTCCGTGGTCAAGCAGCAACGTTTTGCGCGCAGTATCCCCATCCGCCTGCCCTAAAAGCACCCAGATGCAGCGAAGCGCCGACCTTACAAGCTTGGCAGTACTACGTCATCCACCTCCTGCGTTCGCTTGGTTCGTCGGTGGCGGGCTCATGAAGAGGTATTTGCGGAGTGATGGGAAGCGTGATCTTAGGAGGGCATGACTGCCCCGATTTCCGACGGTGTCAGCGAGAGGCTTTCCGAGTACCTTGCAGTCCTGGGCAAGCATCTTTGGGACCGTCGCCAGCGCGCCAGTTTCGCGATGTATGTACTGGGTCTTCTGTCCGAGCAACGACGCAAGAGTGTCGAGCCCATTGCGACTCTGTTTGTCAGCGAGCCCGACGAGGCAGACAAGGTTCACCAGCGGCTCCTTCACTTTCTGGGCGCTGCTCCTTGGCCAGACGACGAAGTACGCCGTACAGCGGTTCGGTTTGCCTTGACCGACATCACCCGGCGCGCGCCGATTCAGTCGCTGATCATCGACGATACTTCGTTTCCTAAGTCGGGTTCACAATCGGTTGGAGTGCAGCGTCAGTACTGCGGTGCGCTGGGAAAAGTGGCCAACTGTCAGGTCATTGTTTCGCTGACCGCAGCGTCGGAGCGCTCGCATCTTCCGCTTGATGCGCAGCCGTATTTGCCGCAGCAGTGGATCGACTCCCAAAAGCTGCGAGAACAGGCTCATATCTCGTCGGATGTGACGTTTCGCAGCAAGCCAGAGCTCGCGCTGTCAATGCTCGCGCGCGCAAAGGCAAACGGAGTCCCACGGGGAGTCGTTCTCGCCGACGCCGGACATGGTGATAGCTGCCCCTTTCGTGAAGGAGTGCGCCGGTTAGGAATGCATTTTCCGTCGGGATTCAGCTCAACACGAAGGTACAGCTTGTGCGAAACGAACAAGCCGTGGACTCTGTTGAGGCATTGTTGGCGGGAGTGGGAGCGCGTCCTTTCCGTCGGTACGCATGGCGCGAAGGAGCCAAGAATGGCACTCAAAGCACATCTTGGTTCGGGTTCGCGGGGGGCCGGCTCACGCTTGCCGCTTTGCCTGTTACGAACTTAATGAGATAGTCTGTGACTGACAATATGTCCCCGCAGCGCTCGAAGACACCCAGCGCCAATTCACCGCGACTGCTGATCGTCGCCATCGCCCTCGGTGTTTTCGCCAGCGTGATGAGTACGTCGATGCTGTCGATCGCCTTTCCGGAGCTGGTGCAGAGTTTCCGAATTTCGTACACTACGCTACAATTGCGCAACATCCTCTTTTTTTCCATCTTCGCGGTCGGCCTTCCTTTCTTTGGAAAGATCGCGGATCGGGTCGGGGCGCGGCGGCAGCTCTTCGCGGGCATCGGCCTGTTCTGTGCAGCGACGGTCGCCAGCGGCTTCGCTCGAAATTGGCACCTATTTCTGGCTTGCCAGGCGCTGCAGGCGCTCGCCGATGCCATGATCGTGCCTGTCCAGATGACCCTCATCCGGCGCCTCTTCGCCGAAGAGCGGATCGGCTGGGCCTTCGGCTGGTTCGGCGCGGTACTCGAGGTGGCGACGCTCGGCGGGCCGGTGCTAGGCGGGATGCTGGTCCGCTATGGCGGCATCGGCGCGATCTTCTGGTGCCTCTCGGGGGTGGCGCTACTGGCGTTCCTGTTTGCTGCGATCGTCCTGCCGGACCATCCCACAAGCCCTGCTAGCTCGCCGAGCCGTGTGCCGTACCTCAGCACGCTTTGCCTCCTATCGACCATGATCGCCACCCAGCTGCTGGTATCGCCGGCGGCCACGCCCGAGCGGCGCGCAGCAGCGCTCCTTGTGCTGCTGATCAGTGCGCTCGCGCTGATCTTTTCTGAGCGACACAGTAATCGCGCTGCGGCGCTTTTCCCGCCCGGTCTGTTCGGCAATCGGCTGTTCCTTCATGCGGCGCTGCGGATCTTCTTCTTGTTCCTGGCCGCTAACGCGATCGGACTATTCAGCCCGAGCTATCTGCGCGAAGTGCATCACGTGGACGCGCGGGCGCTCGGTTTCATCCTGCTGGTGAATCCGCTGCTCTCTCTGCTGATCGCTGGTTGGGCCGGTCGCGCGGCAGATACGCGACCGCGCCGCATGATCGCCATCGGACTGTTGCTCGGGGCCCTCGGCACCGCGCTACTCGCCGCCACTGCGTCGCCGGTCGGAGTCGGGGTTTTCATCGGGATCTACTTCATCACGGGGTTGGGTGGAGTGCTCTGCATGCCCGCTCTGAACAAGGTCGCAATTTTGTCAGTTCCCAAAGCGCAGACGGGAAACTACATGGGCATCTACCAGATGGTCCAGTTCGTAAGCGGCGCATTCGCGGGCACAATCTTCGGACCTCTGATCGAACTCGAGCAGCCCGGCCATATTACGCAGGCGGGTTTTCAGATCGCGATGCTGGTCGCTGTGGGAACTCAGCTGCTCGGACTTCTAACCCTGCTCCTGGACCGCCGCGCGCTGACGTCAGCCGTCGAATTGGGTGACGTGAAGGTCAGCGCAGAATCGGCCGCAGGTTCATCGAGCGCAAGAATAAGTGCGACGATCCCAGAGTGATCGGCAGCCCATCTTGTCCGAATTTGTCGCAGCCAAAGGCTGGATCGAAGAATTCTAATTGATCGCCTATTCCGGCCAGCCCTGCGAGGGTCGCGAACTTATCGCCGACCAGATCGAAGCGGCGCACGAACTCGTTTGTCAGCTGACCGTTGCGGATGCGGCGTGCATAGCTCGGGCGGATGCTGAACTGAGGTCCACTGCTCCAGCCCCCCCAGGTGCCAACGCAGTACAGCCCCTCTTCGATCTGCGCGATTAGCGCGGACAGGGGCTGAGCAGCAGACGCGCCTGCGCAGGCGAAGGTGACGCTCATCCGCGGCAGGGTCGCGGAGGCGCCGGGAACGCGTCGGCCGTTGCCGCGATGCGCGGCTCCAGTCTGGAACTGCGTCTGCCGATTGTGCAGCAGGCTTGACCAGACGCCATCGCGTACCAGCTGGGTCCGGCGGGAGGGAGCGCCCTCATGATCCCTGGCATAGCTGCCGCGATGATCCGGTAGTGTGGGATCATCAAAGACATCAAGCGCCAGCTCGCACCACCTATATCCCAGTGCATAGCCGCGCGGAAGCGCGTAATCCAGGAAATTGTCTGCTTCCGAAGTGTGGCCGATGCACTCATGAACAAGCTGCGACGCCAGCCACGGATCGAGGATCACCGGACAGGAGCGAGGTTCGTTCATGAACGAAGATTCCAGGCTGGCTCGAACCTCGGCGGCGATTCCGCGCTCGACGTCCACGGCGAACTTGTCGAGCGGCAGTGACGAACCAGCAGCCTGCCAGATGACTGGGACGCGGCTCTGCGGACCATCGACCACGACCCTTGCAATCAGCGCCCGTTCCGCGCGGACCTCCGGCTCGCTGTCTGCGATCGTGATGCACCAGTCGCGTTCCTCAATGGTGATCGTGGATGAACAGATATGGGCTGAAAAAGGAGTCAGCGCGGTCGATAGTTGCTCGAAGCACGCAAGCAGCGTCTGTGCGATTTGCGGGCGCGACTCTGCCGGACGCCAGTTGCCAGCGTCTGCGCGTGCTCCGCATTTCACGACGCCGTCCGCGTGGCGGAGGACGCTAGCACGGACGGCCCACCGGTCCTTTAGCATCGCAGCATGCGCTCGCAACCTTGCATGAGCTCCTCGCCTGCTGGAGTGAGCTGCGCATGCTCGCGGATGGTCGTAATCGCTTGGGTGACGCGCCGCTTGATCTTGGCGAGATAGCGCTCCATCGAAAAGCCGCGGATCTCTGGGACGTGCCCCACCATCCGCTGCGTGATGTGAATATCCTGCAAGAATGAGAAGACGCCGTGCAGCAGCGCCGAAAATGGCCGCAGCGAGCCGACGAACGGAGAGGGGTGAAGCTCGTCGTCAGGGTTCCGGTAGAGCTTGTAGCAATCGAGCACGCTGCTGAACTTGTTATGCCCCGCTTCATGGAGCAGGGTCTGCGCAGCGAAATAGCTCGGTCGGGCACTGCTGGTGATGAGACCGCGAAAGCTATGCACGCTGGCGTTGTGCGGCTCCAGGCCTTGGCTCGAAAGCGGCAAGAGCAGAGAGATTCCTTCGACGAACTCCCGAAAGCCCGCGGGCCAGTACGTCTGGATTAGCGCAGCGCCTTCAGACATGCAGTGCGCGAAGTACTCGAAACCCACATCATCAATCTCGAGAAACAGAGGACTGGCGCGCAACGCGGGATCTCTCGGAAAGTACTCATCATACCAAGCATCACGACGGAGCAACGCCGCTGAGCAATCGTGAACGGTGCGCAGCAGCTGCACGTGCGTATTCGACGGATTCGGTGCGTGCAGATCCGAGAGCGCCACTTCGAGCAGCGGACCAGATGGGCCGCAGATCCTCAGTGTGTCGCCGCGCCGTTCGGCGCAGAGCTGCTTCGGCAGCTCAACGTCATGCCGAAGCAGCCGACCGATTCCTAGAAGATGGATCGTCCGCTCTGTCGAGCGTGATAGTCGGATCGTCTCGCCTTCAGGCAGCGCGCCAGCCTGGATCAGCGTGGAGAGCGCGATGTTGCCGAGGTGTAAACAGAGAGACTCGAAGCGCTGGTTGTAGCCGGATGCGATCGTCTCTTCGGCCCGCCAGGTCCAAGAGGTGAACTCCGGTCGCAGCGCGGCCTGCTGTGCTGTCTTCAAATCCAGACTTTGAAAGCTGCGCGCGACGACCCGAACCGACTCCGCAAGTTCTGAATCGGGGATCAGAGAGAATCCCTTCGCGCACATTAGGAAGAAGCGCTTCAGATAGATTCGTGACGTTCGCGCGCGCAGGCTCGCGTAGTGTCCGACCGTCGATTCAGGTTCGACGAGTCGATTCAGAGTGAGCGGCGGCAGCGGCGCATGAAGGAGCATGCGGATTCGATTCATGTCAAGCGACAGCTCCGATCCGCTGCCAGTCTGCGCCCGCGTGGCATCCGGCGTAGCGCCGCTGTCCGTCAAGCGCGCGGGGGCTGGCACAACGTCGCTCATGCGCTGGATCTGTCGGGTTCGCGAGCTTGCCCAAAGCTTCTGGACCTCGGTGAGCAGCTCCGGACTGCGCAGGCCGGCGAAGAGCCGCTCAAGCATCGCGCTGCGCGTCGCTTCGACATCTAGACCCACGGGAACCGCCTCGAGCCAATCTGGCCGTCTGGACAGGACCTGGGACAGGAATGGCCGCAGCTCATGCAGCCAGATCTCGCTGTTGCAGACCACAGAGACGCTCAGCGCGCGACCCACAGACGTCCCTTTGTGCGGCCAATACACGGGAATATACAGGAAGTCCCCAGGCTCCAAAGTGAACTCCAGACCGCCGTCCGGCATGTAGATCGTTCCAACCGCGGGATCTTTTAGCTGCCGCCGCTGCAGCTCCTCGGCGGGGATGATGTCGGGCGATTGCAGCCGCCAGTGATTCACGCCTTCCTGCTGCAGAATGAAGTTGTCGCAATCATCGTAGTGGCTGCCGATGCCGTGCCCGTTCGTCGACAGCACACCGTCAATCCAGACGCTGGGGCAGGACACATTCCGTGACCATTGCCTCGCCAGGGCCGCCAGCCGCGCGCTGCCAAGATCGAGACGCTGCGTATAGATCACCTCTTCATTCCCTCGACGCACGGTACCTTCGCCGCGCGCCTCTAGGACGGCGACCGCGGCGTGGAACTCCTGTTCTCCTACCGCGTGGGCAAGCAAGGCGCGCGCCCCGTCCTTGATGAAGAGCGGTCGCTGGCGCCAGTATTCAGAAAAAAATTGCTCCTGCGTGATTCCGGGCAGCATGTTCATGCCTCCGTAAACAATCGATGAACGGCTTCAATTTTGCTGTAGCTCGTGCGCACCTCATTCAACCGCGCCGGCAGGTTAAGCCGCGCTGCGGCGACGGTGGCGATGCGATCAGGCTCCTTGCGCAGCGGCAACTCCTGCATGCACCTCTCGGCGAGCAGTTGGCTCTGTTCGAACCGCGCCTGACGCAGCTCGCACAGGGCGCGTAGGCACATGCTGTGTGCTTGACTGGTATCGATCAAAGCTCGCTCGGCGCGCTCGAACCAGCAAGCGGCCTCGCCGTTGGCTTTGCGGGCCATTTGGTAAAGCCCCAAGGAATAGGCAGCCCAGGATGCGCGGTCGCCTTCCTGAAGCTCGCAAAAGTAGCTGCGCTCCGCTTCCGCCGCCTGATTGGCGCTCAAGGCCAACAGGGCCCGCAGCGCCCAGCCGGCGCCACCCAGCGTACGCAACTCG
>WBZX01001181.1_pt1 | contig 20284 bp, 16 predicted proteins | sample 5204211 | NCBI WGS metagenome assembly WBZX01 (sample SAMN12344362, study PRJNA552823) | activated sludge metagenome | biome: Activated sludge suspended growth; feature: Nitrification reactor; material: Wastewater; isolation source: activated sludge from nitrification reactor of wastewater... | reverse complement strand
GCCGGTCGCGCTCGAGCTGCCCAAGGCACTGCACACGAAGATCGACAGCTCGTGCGGCAAGGACGAGGGCCTCGGCACCAAGCTCAAGTCCTTCGAGCTCACGGGCGTCGACGGCAAGAAGTCGTCGAACAAGAGCTTCCGCGGTCGCGTGGTGTTGGTGAACTTCTGGGGCACGTGGTGCAAGCCCTGCCTGAAGGAGCTGCCCGAGTTCGACCAGCTCTACCGGCGCTATCGCAAGTACGGCCTGTCGCTGGTCGCGATCGCGACCGACGAAGATCCTGCGCCGGTGAAGGAGTTCATCGACAAGCGCAAGCTCGCGGCCAAGGTGCTGATCGGTGCCGAGGACTACGCCGGCGAGTACGGCAGCCCCAAGTTCCCGTTCTCGTTCGTGGTCGACGACAAGGGCGTGATCCGGGCCTCCTACCGCGGCTATCGCCCCGAGTGCCTCGGCAAGCTCGAGGCCGACCTCCGCAAGCAGCTCGAAGCGCGCGCCGCCAAGTGACTTTTGCGCGGGCGCGGCGCGGGCGCTGGGCACGGACGCATGCGACAGCGAACGCATCGAGGCGTCGGTGCGCGGCCCACACGACGGCCATGTGGAAGCCGCGTGAATTGACGAGAGGCAGCCTTGTTCCCCCGCGTTCGCTGCGGTACAGCCAGTCCGGCACCGAGGCTACCGTTTGGCGCACGCATTGACCGATCTCGATGACGCGCCGCCCCGCGTGTTGAAGCTGGCGCTGGAGATGCCGCTGGTGCGACGGGTGTTCCGCATCGGCTCGTGGGTGATGCTGGCGATGATCACCCAGTTCTTCGTGAACTACTTCGACACGCTCATGGTCGGCTACCTCGATGGCGCCACCGCGACCGCGTCGCAGGCCGCGTTGGGCCTCGGTATGCCGCTGTTCTGGGCCGTCGGTGGCTTCTTCGCGGCGCTCGGCGTCGGTGCGCAGGCCATGGTCGCGCGGCGCTATGCCGAGGGCGATCTGCCCAAGGCCGGCGAGGCGCTCTACAACGCCGCGCTGCTGTCGGTCGCGTTGGGGCTGTTCGGCGGCATCTTCGGCTACTACATCACGCCCGCGGGCATCGACTTCCTCGCGAGTGCCAGCGAGGAGCAGCGCAGGATCGGGGTCGCGTACACGCAGATCCGCATGATGGGCGTGCCCGGCATGGTCATCACGTTCGCGTTCAAGGCCTTCTACGACGGCCTCGGTCGCACGTGGGTACACCTGTACGCCGCGCTGGTGATGAACTTCGCCAACATCGGCATGAACTACCTGCTGATCTACGGCAACGAGACACTCGGCATCCCACGACTCGAGCTCTCGGGCGCTGCGATCGCCTCGGCGATCAGCACGTACATGGGCATGCTGATCATGATCGGCTCGACGCTCCGCCGCGACATCCGAGCGAACTACCGGGTGCTGCGGGCCAAGATCGACCCGCTCATCATGGGTCGCATCGTCAAGCTGATGGTGCCCTCGGGCAGCGCGACGGTGATCCTCATGGCCGGCTTCGCGCTGTTCATGAAGTTCGTCGGTGACATCGATGCGGCGCGCGACGACGGCACCAACACCATGACGGCCGCGACCAAGGCGATCATGGACACCGCCGCGCTGTGCTTCATGCCGGCGATCGCGTTCGGAACCGCGACCGCGACCGCGGTGAGCCAGAGCCTGGGCGCGGGTAAGCCCAACCTCGCGGCTCGCTACGGGTGGGAATCCGTGCGCGTGGGGATCTACGCGATGAGCGTGGTCGGCGTGTTGTTCCTGGCCATCCCTGAACAGATCATCGGGCTGCTCGCGCCCAACGACCCCGCGGTGCGCATCGCCGCGGCGCCTTCGCTGCGGCTGGTGGTGGCGGGTCTACCGATGATGGTCACGGGGCTCGTGCTCGCGCAGGCGCTGTACGGCGCAGGCGCGAACAACTTCGTCGCGTTGGTCGAGTTCGGCCTCCACTTCGGCTGTCTGGTGCCCTTGTCGTGGTTGCTCGGACCGCATCTCGGTTACGGCCTCGAGGGCGTGTGGGTGGCGGCGGCCGTGTACACCAACCTGCTCGGATTGGTGATGGCGACGAAGTTCTACGGCAAGTCGTGGCGCACAATCCGGTTGTAGCCCCGTAGGCATCCATGCCTATGATCGGGCGATGATGCTACGGCCCTTGCTTGCCTTGTCCGTGACGATGGCCGTGCTGGCCCCCGTCGACGCGGCGGCCCATCCGATGGACCCGCCGGGCTATCCGATGGTGGCGCCCGAGGGTGAACCCGCCGCCGAGGAACCGCCGCCGTTCGAGGCCACCTCGTCGAAGGCGCCGGAATCGGGCACCCCGACCGTCGCCGAGCCGCCGCCGCCCGAGCCCACGTCCGAGGTCACACCGCCGGACGACCCCACCGACGACGGCGATCATCCGGTGACCCTGCACGAGGAGCGCGGTCGGGCCCGCACGGCGCAGTTCAACCGCCACGGCATCGGCGTGCGTGGTGGCATCACCGTGGTGCCGACGTGGATCCTCGCGCGCTACCTCGACAGCCACGCCAATGCGCTGTGTCGCGGCGAGAGCATCGGCAATTTCGCGGCCGAGCGCGGCCTGCTCAAGACCAAGGGCTGCAACTTCTACACGGCGCTCGAGTACGTCTACCGGCAGTCGCGGATCCTCGACATCGTCGGCGTCGCCGGATATCAGCGGCTGCATACGCCGGACGCGTTGTGGCTCGACAAGGGCCAGGCTGCGCTCGCCGGAGGCAACGGCGGTGCCGACTACACCGAGGTCAAGCTCGACATGCTCGTGATCGAGGCCGACTTCATCGCGCGGGCGCCGATCGTCGTGCGCGACGACGTCGAGTTCGGCATCGGTGGCGGCGGTGGACTCGGGCTCGGTGTCGTGTTCGGTGGCGTGTGGCAGACCGCGCTCGGAGCCGCACCGGGCGGCTTCAAGAACGGCACCGAGACCGCAAACTCGTGCCAGACCACCAAGGACCTCGCGGACTTCAACCGTTGCACCCCGCGCTACGACCCCAGCGAGACCAACGCGGATCCGAACTTCGATCCCAACAACCTCTCGCGACCCAATCCCCAGGGGTACGCGAACTGCGGCGCGGACCACTGCAACGTCCAGGACCTCGAGAAGTTCGGCTACCGCAAGAAGAACCACGACCTGCCGCCGGTGATCCCGATCGTGAACCTCGCGCTCTCGGCACGCTTGATCATCAAGGATGTCTTCGGGATCACCTTGACCGGCGGCTGGAACACGGGCTTCTATTTCGGCGGCAGCTTGAACTACTACTTCGGCAAGCAGTTCCAGACCGACCGCCCCGCCGGGCCAGCGCCGTCGAAGTAGGCGCGCACCACCACCTTCGACTGCATCGCACGGAGCCCCTCATGGCTGATGACGACGACGACACGCAGCTGCAAGCCGCGCTCGATCAGATCTGGGAAGAGCACAAGGCCGGCAACATCACCACGCTCGAGTACAACACGCGCCGACGCGAGCTGAAGGCGCAGGCCCGCGCGAAGTCGGCAGGAGCGGCCGCCGTGGCGTCACCCGAGAGCACGTCGCCGCCTGCGCCGGCCGACGCACCATCCGCAGACCCACCATCCGCCGACGCGACACCGCCTGCGCTCACCGTGGTCGAGGGCGCCGCCCTCACCCCGAGCCCCTCCGAGGCGCCAGCGTCCGCGCCGAGTGCGTGGGGCGACAGTCAGCCCAAGCACTGGGGCAGCCGCGGCCGCGGCGATGATCCGTCGGTGCGTGAAACGTTGCCGCCGCTCGCCTCGGGCATCGGTGACGGCAAGTCGTTCCTCTTCATCTTCGGCCTGCGGGTCGCGCGGGACACCGATCAGATGATGGTGCGTCGCGAGACCGAGCAGATCCAAGATGACATCGAGCTGCTGCGCAAGCACGGCTTCACGGTCGTGCTCGATCCGCAGGGCGGCAAGCAGGACTTCCTCGACGCGCTGTACGGACAGGGTGAGGGCGTCGAAGGGCTGGTGCCGGCGGGCATCTACTGGAGCGCGCACGGCCACGACGACGGTCGCGTCGAGTGTTGCGATGGTTCGTTGGTCGCGCCCGGCGACGTCGAGACTGCCAAGGTCTCGCCGGGCCTGCGGCTGATGGTGTTCGGCGCCTGCTACACCGGCTCGTTCGCCCGCACCTGGCGCGGCGCACTCGGTGGGCATCCGCTGGTGGTCGGCTGGGGGCGACCGGTGACGATCGATCGCGCGGTGGAGTTCCTGCAGACCCACGAGGACACCGACACCGACTTCGACGATCTCGTCGCGCGCTACGTGCTGGCCGACACGCCGATCCCACCGCTGCCGGAGCAGGGCCAGCAGCCGCCCGCGGTCGAGGGCGCGCGCAAGGACGAGATGCTGCCGCGGGTGCAGAACATCTCGGACCTGCTGAGCGGGGTGTGGCGCGAGCAGGAGAACTTCGTCGAGATCCGCCTACCGCTCGCCGGCGGTCGCCGACACGTGGTGCGGCTGTTCGTGCGCCTCGCGACCCACGAGTTCATCGAGGGTCGCCCGCTGGTGGGGGTCGAGGCCGAGGTCGGCGAGCTGAGTCGACTGGTCGAGCCCGAGGCGCTGCTGCAGCCGATCGGCGTGCCGGGCTTCGCTCGCGTCGCGCTCGTTCGCGGCAAGAACGACATGCCCGACATCGTGGTGCAGGGCTTCCTGCCACAGGCCCACGCGACCGACACCGACATCGCGGCGCTGGCCTACCAGGTCGCGCGCGCGGCCGACGAGCTGGAGCTGCGCATCTTCGGCTCCGATCGGCCCTACTGAGGCATGACGCGCTCGCGCCTGCGATGGTTGGCCGCGCTCTTGCTGCCGGTGCTCGCCTGCAGCTCGCAGTGCGCCGGACGCTGCGGCGAGGGCGGCAGCGGCGGCGGCGAGCGAGCGGCCGACGACGACGGCGGTGACACCGAGCGCCACGGCGATGTCGTGGTCGCGGACGCCAGCTGGACCGTCGAGCTCGACGATGCCGGTCACGTCCGCGTGCGCTTCAATCACGCCGACGTGTTGGTCTCGCGCTTTCGCTTCGGCGGCGCGAACGGAGCCTCGTACGATCCCGAGCTGAAGGACGTGCGGGTGCGGGAGGGTGCGGTCGACTTCGCCGTCGAGGCGGCCCCGTTGGGCCTGCGGATCGAGGTGCACGCGCAGCCGCTGCCGGGTGGCAATGGCGCGCTCATCGAGCTGCGCAGTCACGCCGAGCGCGAGGTGCCTGGGGTCTCCGGCGGCGGTCTTCAGCTCGATCTGCGCGCCGACCCGCGCACGCTCGGTGCCGCCTCGGGCACGCCCGAGGCGCTGGCCGAGCAACGCGGGTTCCGCTGGGACAGTGGTCGCGGCGAGCTCCGCTTCGAGCTCGATCGTGCGCCCGCGTTCCTGCAGTACGACACCACCGCGTCGGCGATGCAGTTCGGCCTGTATGCCGGCAGCTTGCCCGCGGGCGACGAGACCCTGACGATGCGGATCGTGTTGCCCGACGACGGCCGATGGCGCGCGTCCGCGACCGCGCGCTACGCCGAGATGGACCCCGCGCGCTGGCACGCCGACACGCTGCCCTACGACGACGTGCCGGTCGATCTCTCGTTCCTCAACGCCGACGACGTGCCGGCGGGGGTCCACGGCCCGATCGAGATCGATGCGGTCGACGGCGGCTTCGTGCGCGCGGGCGTGCGCAAGCGCTTCTGGGGCACCAACGTCGCCGCCTACGCGCTGTTCGTCGCCAAGGACGCCGACATCGAGCGGCAGGCCAAGCGGCTGGCGGCGTTCGGCTTCAACCTGGTGCGGATCCACCACCACGACTCCGCGTGGGTCGAGCCCAACGTGTTCGGGCCCCGCGGCCGCAGCACCCGCACCCTCGACGACGCCGCACTCGAGCGCATCGATCGCTGGGTCGCGGCGCTGCAGGCCGAGGGCATCTACGTGTGGCTCGATCTGCACGTCGGTCGCGTGTTCCAGCCTGGCGACGGCATCGATGCCTTCCGCGAGCTCGAGGGCGGCAAGCCGCAGGGCTTCAACTACGTGAACCCGCAGGTCGCCGACGCGATGCAGAGCTTCGCGCGGCAGTACCTCGACCGCACCAACCGCTACACCAAGCGACGCTACCTCGATGATCCCGGCGTGCTCGCGGTGCTGGTCACCAACGAGAACGACATCTCGCATCACTTCGGCCACTTCATGACGGCGGGCGCCGGTCGACCCGAGCATCACCGCATGTTCGAGGCGGCGGTCGAGCGCTTCGCCGCGCGCACCAAGCTCGACATCCCGCGGCCGGTCGAGCCGTGGCGGGGTGGCAACACCAAGCTCGCGCTCGCGGACATCGAGGCGGAGTTCTTCGGCGCCTCGATCGCCCAGCTGCGCGGCATGGGCTACCGCGGGCCGATCGCGACCACGCAGCTGTGGGGCGACGAGAGCTTCTACAGCCTGCCGTCACTGACCACCGGCGATCTCGTCGACGTGCACAGCTACGGCGCGCCCGAGACGCTGTCGACCAACCCCCACGTGGAGTCGCACTTCGTCCACCACATGGCGATGGGCGCGGTGCTCGGCAAGCCGATCTCGGTGACCGAGTGGAACGTGCCCGCGCCCGCACGCGATCGCTTCATCGGGCCGCCGCTCGTCGCCGGCATCGCGGCACTGCAGCAGTGGGACGCGATGATGCTCTACGCCTACGTGCAGAGCCCCATCGAGCCGCCGGTGAACCCCGACATCTGGTGCAGCTGGTACGACGCGGGGGTCATGGCGATGATGCCCGCGGCGGCGCTGCTGTACCGTCGTGGCGACATGCAACCCGCGAAGGATCGCTACGTGCTCGCGCTCGATCGCGAGGCGGCGTTCGGTCGGCCCGTGCACGCCGGCAACGCGGCCACGCTGCGCACGCTGGTCGAGCACAGCCAGGTGCGCGTGCGGCTGCCGGCCACGCCCGAGCTACCGTGGCTGCACACCGACGCTGCGAGTCCGCCCGGGGCCATCGAGCTCGACGACGTCGATCGCGATCACCTGTCGCCGGCCGCGACGCAGGTCGTGGCCGACACCGGCGAGATGACGCGAGACTGGGTCGCGGGCACCCACGTGATCGACACGCCGCGCACGCAGCTCGCGACCGGCTGGCTCGGCGGTCGCACGATCGCACTCGGGGCGGTGACGATCGCGATGACGACGCCCAAGGTCGCCGTCGCCGTCAGCAGCCTCGATGGCGCACCGATCGTCGACGCGCAACGCCTGCTGCTGTCGAGTGTCGCGCAGGTGTTGCCCGGCCCCGGCAGCACGCTGCCGCTGCGCAGCGAACCCATCGAGGGCACCATCACCCTGCGTTCGTCCCATCCGGTGCTGCGGGTGCAGGCGCTCGGCCGCGCGGGTGCCAAGCGACCCGCGATCGAGTCGCACGCCCGCGAGGGTGTGCACACCATCGTGCTGCAGGGCGACGAGGCCGCGCACTTCTGGTCGATCAGCGCGCCTTAGCGGGGTTCGGAAGCACGCGAAGCGTCCCCTCGGACACCCCTGCTCCCTGCCCGCCCCTCAGCGTAGGCGCTTCATCGCGCCGCGCTTGGTCTGCGGTGGCGGCACGATCCGCGGCGCGCCGGCGAACATTCGCGGTCGCACGTCCGCAGGCGGCGGCTCGGGCACCGGCGGCGGCTCGGCGATCAAGCCGCCCGCCATCATGGTGTGCTCGGGCGCGATCGTCGGCTTCTCGCCGGCACAGGGCTCGTCGGAGGTTGGCTCGGCCGCGTCGGGGATCTTCGGGCCGACGCTCTGCGTGATCGCGGGCTCCACGTCGTCGATGCGCGGGCGCTCGTGGGGGGCACAGGCGGCGAGGGCCATGCCCAGGGACGCCACCGCGACGGCGCTCGTGCGACGACGCGAGAGCGACGACACCGGCACGATCGCGGGCTCGGGCTGGAACGCGATGCGCCCGTCGGCGCCGACCAGGTACGTCACGCAGACGTCCTGATCAGCGGCCGCGGCGAGGAAAGCCTGCGCCTCGCGCTCGGTCAGGCTCGACAGCAGGTGCACGCGCTTGTTGCAGTGGTCGCAGTGTCGCTCGCGGGCGCCGGCGCGGAAGCTCTCGGGCAGCTCGACCGGGCAGGGGCGCTGGATCGGGACCTGGTCTTGGTGCACGGCCATCGGTGTCTCCTGCAGACGCCCCAGCGCGTCGGCGGTTCTCCGGCGCGGACGCAGAATGCAAAAAAGGCCGCCCGGCCGCGAATTCGCGCGCGCAGGCGGCCTCTGGCGGCCAAGGAGGCCCGCACCCGCGGACCCCCAGAGGGCCGTCACTACCAGTCGTCGTTGCCCTCGGAGTAGTCCTTCTCGAGTCGATCGGCGGTACCCGCGATCACGTGCAGCGGGCGGTCGAACTCGGCGGGGTCCATCGTCGAGAGCGGCGCGTTGTGCAGCATCACGTAGTCGTCGTCGGAGTCGAGCGCGAGCGCACCGATGGCGAACTCGTTGTTCTTGCGTAGGGCGATCTTCGCCGGCATCTCGGCGCCCTTGCACACCACGCTACGGAACTCGATCCAGCTCTCGTCGAAGGCCTGGAAGTGGCGGACGCGGATCTTCTGCGTGCGTCCGCTATCCATGCGGAACACGAGCGAGAAGAACGATTCTTCGTCGTCGTCGAGGACGTACTTCGATCGGGCGTAGTCTTGCAGCTCGTTCCACGTGGGCATGCGTGCTTGGGCTCTCCTCTCGGGGACTTCAGCCTATCAGCACCGCGAGTGCCATGTCGCTACGGGCGTCGCGCAGCCGAGCGCCCGCGACGCTTGCGACCGTAGCGATCTGCGAGCACGAGCGCGGTCCCGATCACCAGCGCCGTGCCGCCGGCGGCGAGCAGCGCATAGCCCGGGGGCTGGGTGTAGATCTCCCGCAGCGGCGCGCCCGGCTTGGGGCGGGCCGGCAGGGCCGCCAGCACCGCCCCGGCCACGATGCCGCCGACGCCGACGCCGATCAACCCGAAGCCCGCCTTGCCGGTGGGCCCGAAGCGACCGCGGGGTCGCGGCGCGTCGCGCTGGGGGGCTGTGACGCGGGGCGGCGGCGGGTCCGTGGGCACGGGCGTACCCGCGGCTGCGGCCCGCTCGGCGGCGGATCGCAGGGCCGCGGCGATGATCGCCACGCGGCCCTCGATCGCATCGACGAGCTCGGTCTCGGTGCACAGGTCGCAGCTGTCCTGCGCCGCGGCGTCACCCTGACCCGCGTCGGTGAACACGCGGTACGACCACCCCGGGCGCTCGCCCTGCACCTCGCGGATGATCACGCGGATGGTGGGGTCGTCGGGCCCGCGCCCAGGCAACACGCCGGCGTTGCGCAGCACGACATCCGCGCGCTCCTGCACGCGGCGACGCACCGCGGGGCCGGCCTCGCCGACCCCCGAGGTGTCGACCGCGACGTTGGCCCACGTCGGGGCATCGGTGCGGTCGCTGGGCTCGGCCGCGGCGCGCTCGGCCGCCGCGGGCTTCGAAGGCGCCGCCTCGCTCGACGCATGCGCCAGCGGCTGGGCGGCGCCGACGATCGCGATGGCGAGCACGCTGGCGATCACGGGGAGGGTTGCTCTCGGCTGTTGCGTAGCTCGCATTGGCGGACCCATGACATCGCGGTGGGATCGGTGAGATCGCGGCCGAACGCGATGCAGTCGCCGTAGCGACCCAGCTCGAGGCTGGCCTTCACGCGCAGCTTCTGGCGCGCCGACTTGGACGACCAGCACTCGGCGCGTTCGGTGTGCCGCAACATGCCGCGCCAGTCCGCGGCCAGTCGCGCGTCCTCGGCCTCGCGACGCTCCCGCTCGCATGCGGTCGAGGCGTGCGCGGGCGCCTCGGCGGGCGTGCTCGCCGGTGTGGGCGTCGGTTCGGGCGTCGGCGCCGTCGTCGGGCGCTCGGTCGTGCGGGGCTTCGGCTTCGACTCGCGCGTGCTCGCCGGCGCGGCATCGTCCACGACCGCGGGCGTCGGCTCGATCGGCGTGGGTGTCTCGACTGGCTTCGGTGTGTCGAGCTCCGCCGGCGGTGCGGCCGGAGGCGTCGCTTGTGGGCGCGGTGCGGGCGGAGCGTCGGCGGCCGGCGTCAGCACGCGCGGCGCGGTCGGTGTCGGATCCGCCGGCGGCCGCAGCGACCACGCGATCGCGGCTGCGAGCACGCCCGCGACCACGCAGCCACCCACGATCCACGCGCCCACGCGCCTGCGCGCGACTGCGGGTGCCGGTACGCCCAGCGGCAGCGTCGGCTCGGCGTTCACGCGCTCGAGCACGCGGGCGATCTCGGCGGCATCGCTCGGCCGCTGTTCGGGTGCGATCGCGAGGCAGCGATCGACGAGATCGATCAACGCGGGCGGCAGGTCGGGGCACACCTTCGCGAGTGAGGGCGCCGCCGTGGCCTTGCGTTGCAGGATCTCCACCGCGGTGGTGCCGTCGATCGGTGGCTGGCCCGACAACATCTCGAACAGCACCACGCCGAGCGCGTAGATGTCGAAGCCGGGGGTCGGCGGGGCCGCGAGCGCCTGCTCGGGCGCCATGTAGATCGGCGTGCCGACCGCGAGGCCCGGCCGCGTCATGCGAGGCCCGGCGTCGCCGAGATCGGCGGAGACGCCGAAGTCGAGCACCTTGACGATCTCGCCGTCGTTGCCCGGGACGAGGATCACGTTCTCGGCCTTGAGATCGCGGTGCACGATGCCGATCGCGTGGGTGGCCGCCAGCGCGTGGGCGATCGCAGCACCGATGCGACAGGCGCGGGGCGTCGACATCGCGCCGTTGTGCGTGAGCTCGTCGTAGAGCGTTCGCCCGTCGAGGTACTCCATCGCGATGTAGGGGCGGCCATCGGCGAGGCTGCCGGTGTCGAGCAGCTCGATGATGTTCGGGTGGCCGATCGCACTGGCCGCGCGGGCCTCCTGTCGGAAGCGCCGCACGACCTCGCCGAAGCCGAGCCACTCGAGCTTCAGCACCTTGAGTGCGACGGTGCGACCGAGCCCGACGTGCACCGCCCGATACACCGCACCCATGCCGCCCTCACCGAGCAATCGCTCGATCCGGTAGCGCTCGTCGACCACCGCGCCGACATCGAGCAGGGCATCGTGATCGTGGGGGACGCTGGACTGCACGGGTTTGCGCTGCCGCGGTGGCTTCGAAGTCTAGCAGCCCGTGGTGAAACTCCGTGGCGCGAGAGCATCGAAGCATCGGTACGGCGCGCGGGGCATCGCGCCTCAGGGATCCCCGGACATGATCGACCTCGCCCGTCCATCATCGCGATCGAGCCGACACGAACGCGGTGCGAGCGCGGACGCGGCGCCTCGATTCGAACGTCGGTGCAACACGCGAGGGTGTTAAGCTGCGTCCACGTGGATCGCTCGTGTCGCGCGATGGGTGGGCTGAGCTCGGGTGCGTGGCTCGGCGCGCTGCTGACGATGTTGCCCGCGTGCGAGCGCGCGAACGCGAGCCACTGCGGCAACCAAGTCGATCCCGAGGCCAGCTGCTTGCAGCGCCACGGCGATCGGGGACCGACGAGCTGCAGCGTGTGCACGGCGGACCACGACGGCTGCGTGGTCGGACCGATCGAACCCGCCTGCCGTGCGGTCGCCGATGGTGGGCAGGTCGACACCACTGCGGTGTCGACCTCGGCCAGCAGCAGCAGCGGCGGCAGCGACCCGACCACCTCGACCTCCGCGCCCGGCACGACGACCGGCACCGCCGCGAGCAGCAGCGACGACGGCAGCGACAGCTCGACCGGCGCGACGCCGGTGTGCGGCGACGGCATGCTGCAGTCCGGCGAGCACTGCGACGGCACCGACTTCGGCGGCGCGACGTGCTCGTCGATCATGTTGGGCTCCGGGGATCTCGGCTGCGACGAGACCTGCAACTATGTGCTCAGCGACTGCTCGCTGCAGCCGACCTGCGGCAACGGCACGATCGAGGGCAACGAGGTCTGCGACGGGCCGAACCTCGGCGGTGCGACCTGTGCGAGCCAGCCGGACTTCTCGAGCGGTCAGCTACAGTGCGACAGCTGCGAGTTCAACACCACGAACTGTGTCGCGTGCTTCAACGCGCTCCACGGTTGCAGCGACGACGACGAGTGCTGCTCGGGCAACTGCACCGGCCTCGGCGCGTGCCTGTGAAGCGTCGCAGCGCGGCGACGGCAAAAAAGTGCCCCGGGCACCCGGCCCCCCGTTACCGTTGCTACCTTCCGGTCCTGGCGGAGTTGGCGAGGGAACCGTCGCCCGGGGCATGAGGCCCCGCGACGGGGAAATTTTCTCGTTGCCGAAGCGTGTGGGCGGAGAGGGCGGGATTCGAACCCGCGGTGGCGTTTTGCGCCACACATGATTTCCAGTCATGTACCTTCGGCCACTCGGACACCTCTCCATGCGGATCGGCGAACGCGAAGACCTGCGTCGTGGCGTGGGGGAGCGGGGCGTTGGCAGTGCCCGTCGAGGCGGGCGGTCGGAGTGATCGGAGACGAGGGTCGACCCGATTGTCGACCCTCGAGTGGGCGGAGAGGGAGGGATTCGAACCCCCGGAGGCTATTAACCTCACCAGATTTCGAGTCTGGCACCTTCAACCACTCGGACACCTCTCCCTTGGTCGTTGGGGCGCGGACTGTAGCAGGATCGTGGCCCCGCACAAGGGGGGCGCCGGGCGGGCAGACTGCCGGGCTTGCAGAGCGGGGCGCGGGCCCGCTGCGGGCGCCTTCGGCGAGGCCCTCCCGGCGGGGCGAGCACCGCCACGGCGGCGTAGCATCGCCGCCGTCACGATGCCCAATCGCCTCGCGAGCTCCTCGAGCCCCTACCTGCGCCAGCACCAAGACAACCCGGTGGACTGGTGGCCGTGGTGCGACGAGGCCCTCGCGTTGGCGCGCGCGGAGGATCGGCCAGTCCTGCTGTCGGTCGGCTACAGCGCGTGCCACTGGTGCCACGTGATGGCCCACGAGTCCTTCGAGGATCCTGCGATCGCCGCGGTGATGAACCAGCGCTTCGTGAACATCAAGGTCGACCGCGAGGAGCGACCCGACCTCGACGCGATCTATCAGAAGGTCGTGCAGCTGCTGTCGCAGGGCGGCGGCTGGCCACTCACGGTGTTCCTGACGCCGGCGGGTGAGCCGATCTACGGTGGCACCTACTTCCCGCCGACGCCGCGCCACGGCCGACCCAGCTTCGCGCAGGTGCTCGACGCGATCCACGATCTGTGGACCGCGCGACGCGAGCAGGTCGCGACGCAGGTCGCGTCGTTCCGCGAGGGCATGGCCGCGATTGCCGGCATCGTCGACGACGAGCGAGCGGCGGCCGACGATGCACCCGCACTCGACGATCCCGAGGCCGCTCGCGCGGCCGCGCGACGGCTGCTCGAGCGCGTCGATGCCCGCGACGGCGGCTTCGGCCGCGCGCCAAAGTTCCCCAACCCGACCGCGCTCGAGATCCTCGCGACGATCGCCCGCGGGCCCGCCGGCGACGAGCTCGCGACCGCCTGCGGCAACGCGCTGCGGCTCACGCTCGATCGCATGTACGAGGGCGGCATCTACGATCACCTGCGCGGCGGCTTTGCGCGCTACAGCACCGACCGCGAGTGGCTGGTGCCGCACTTCGAGAAGATGCTGTACGACAACGCGCAGCTGCTGCCGCTGTATGCCGAGGCGGCGATCGAGTGGCCCGAGGCCGAGCATCTCGCGCGCGTCGCCCACGAGACCGTCGCGTATCTCGTGGCCGACATGCGCACGAGCGCGGGCACCTTCTTCGCGGCCACCGACGCCGACAGCGAGGGTGAGGAGGGCAAGTACTTCTGCTGGACCCCGGCGGAGGTCGCCGAGGTCGTCGGCGACGCCGCGCTCGCGAAGCGCTTCTGCGAGGTCTACGGGGTCGCGCCCGGCGGCAACTTCGAGCACGGCCGCAGCATCTTGCACCTCATGAAGCCGCTGGCGCGCTGCGTCGACGACGACGCCCCCGAGGTCGCGTCACTGCTCGCGCGGCTGCAGCCGGCGCGCGAGCGGCTGCTCGCGCACCGGGCCAAGCGCGTGCCGCCGCTGCGCGACGAGAAGGTGCTGACCTCGTGGAACGCGTTGCTGGCCCGCGGGCTGATCCGAGCGGCCGCCGCGCTGTCCCAGCCGTCGTGGGTCGAGCTCGCACGGGCCTGCGTCGAGACGCTTTGTCGCGATCATCTCGACGCCGAGGGTCGTGTGCTGCGCTCGGGCTTCGAGGGCCGCGTGCAGCTGCGCGGCGTGCTCGACGACGTCGCGGCGCTGGCGTGCGCTTGCCTCGATCTGCACGAGGTCACGCTCGCGCCGCGTTGGCTGGCGCAGGCCGAGCAGCTCGCGGCGCAGCTGGTCGACCACTTCGTGCGGCCGCAGCGCGACGGCTTCGACTTCACGCCCGACGACGGCGAGGCGCTCATCGAGCGCAGCGAGAGTCAGCACGACGGACCGCTGCCATCGGGTGTTGCGCTCGCGATCGAGCTGCTGCTGCGGCTCGACGCCAGCGACCACGCACCCGCAGCGGCGCGCGAGATCCTCGAGCGCACGCTCGATCGCTTCCGCGGCGCCAGCAAGCAGCCGTTCGGCTACGCGAGCCTGCTGCACGCCGCGCGCCTGGCTGCGCCGGACGCCGTCCACGTGAAGCTCTTCGCACCCTCCCACGACGACGCCGACGTGCAGGCCCTGCGCGGCGCGCTGCAGGATCGCCGTCGTGGGCGGTCCACGCCGCTGTCGTGGACCTTCGTGGCGTCACCGCGGCGGGGTGCAGTGGTGTGCCGGCAGCAGACCTGCACGTCGATGCTCGGCGATCGCGACGCCGTGCTCGCGGCGATCGGTTGACGGCTACTTGGTCGCGATCTGGATCTCGCCGATGTCGTGGGTCTCGCCGGGCTTCATGTGCCCAGAGCCCACCGAGCCCATGGTGATCTGCCACTTGCGACCGATCTTCACTGCGAAGCCGTAGGCACCCAGCGGTACGCCCTCGAAGGTGAACGCACCGTCGGCGTCGGTCTTGCCCTTCAGGTGGGTCGGTGCACCGGTGCACGGCGTGCGCGAGTAGAACAGGTTGGGGCTCTCGCACAGCTCCACGGCGACCGCCGCGACGCCCTTCTCGCCGTCGACCACGCGGCCGCGCAGGCCACCTTTCTGCATCGCGCCGGCGTCGGGCAGTTCGGGGCCACGGCCCTGCACGAGCACGGCGGTGATCGGTCCGGCGATCTCCTCGATGGTGCCCGAGCGCCACACGTGCCGCAGCTTGTCGGGCCCGACCACGGCGACGCCGGCGTCGCCGACCACCCACACGCGCTGGCGATCGTCGACCGCGACCTCGGTGATCGAGCCCAGCTTGAAGTCGACGCCGCCGCGGTAGCGCGCGACCGCAGTCGCGGGCTCGAACACGCTGACGGCCTCGATGTCGCTACGAATCGCGCCGATGCCACCGTTCGAGAACGCGAGATCGCCGAGGATCGGGAACGAGCCCCCGCCGACCTTGACCTTCGCGACCGCGGCGGGCCCGGTGGTGCGGTAGACGGTCGCGTCGCTGCCGAAGTAGACCGTGCCGGCGGGGCTGCGCAGCGCCGACTGGAAGAAGCGCGAGCCCTTCGGCAACGGCGCCTCCTTCCAGCCGTCGGCGCCGCCTTGGAAGATGCGATCGGCGGTCACCAGCCAAGGTCGATCGTCGGCATCGACGGCGAGGCCCATCATCAACGGATCGGCCTTGCCGAAGGTCGCGGGCGGCTCGGTCGTCCACGTGGTGCCGTCGTGGTGCGAGACACCGGCGCTGCCGGCCACCCACGGGTGGCCTTCGCGGTCGACCTCGAACACTTGCACGCTGCCGACGGTGTCGTAGGCGAGCTCGACGATGCGCTCGAAGCCAGCGCCGTCGAACCGCGAGATCTCGCCCGAGCCGAGCGTGTACAGCTTGCCGTCGGCACCGCGCTCGAGCGCGCTCACGAAGCGGTTGCTGTCGGGCACCGCCGCGAAGCCGGCGTCGCTCAGCACCACGAAGCCCTTGTCGCGCACGACGAAGACCGCGGCGTTCTCGAGCGAGCCCGCGGTGGGGGCGGGCTTGGCATCGGCGGCGGCGGACTTGCCCTCGGCGCCAGCGGCCTTGGCTTCGCCGTCGGCCGCCTTGGCTTCACCGTCGGCGGCCTTGGCTTCACCGTCGGCGACCTTGCCCTCGGCGGCGGCGGCCTTGCGATCGCTCGGGCGCGCGTCGGCGTCCTCGTTGCTGGTCGCCTTGGGCGGCGGTGGTGGGGCCGGAGTCGACGGGGCAGGCGGGGCCGCTTCGCGGTCGCACGCGAGCGCGACGGCGCAGGGCAGCGCGAGCAAGAGGACGCGGGCAAGACGCATGTGCAAGGGGGACGAGCCGCCGCTGCGGGGGTTGCAACGTCCGCGTCGCGCGTTCCTGCGCGGGCCGTCGGCGTGCTGCGGTACTGTCGGCGAGATGCGTGTCGCAGACCTCGCGTGGCTCGCGATCGTGACGGTGCTCGGCTGCGGTCCGCAGGTCGAGTCCGACGGCGGTGGTGGCAGCGAGGGCGATCCCGGCGAGCGGCCGAGCAGCCCCGGCGCGATGTACTCGGCATGCGCCACCGTCGACGAGTGCGCGCCGCTTCCGCTGTGCGTCTTTCCCACGCGCGAAGGCGGCTACTGCTCGGCGAGCTGCGTCGGCCCCGACGACGCCAGCGGCTGCGCGCCCGCACCCGGCGCGGGCGCAGAGGTCTCGTGCCTCGACATCGGCCTGCCCGACGGCGCGACCGCGTGCGCGCTCGACTGCAGCCAGGGCGTGTGCCCGACCGGCATGACCTGCGAGGCGATCGAGACCCCGGCCGGCGACCCGCGCAGGATCTGCTTCTAGCCGGGTCGTCGCCGGCGCCGTGCTACGCTCAGGGCCGTCCGCGATGCCGTACGTCGAGTATGCCTGCGAAGGGCGGCTGCTGTTCCGCACCGAGACCACCGAGGGCTCGCAGTTCGTGCCCCGCGTGCACGAGATCGTCGTCATCGACGACGAGCCGTACATGGTCGTGGACGTCGAGTACTGGGCCCGCCGCATGGGCTCGACCGATCGCCGCTTCGTGTGGCCGACCGTCTACGTGATCCCGGTGCCCGCCGAGGAGTGGCAGCTGCGACTCGAGCGACGCAACACCCGCGAGTCCCACGCCAAGCCGCCAGTGCGCTATTAACCGCCGATGATCGGGCGGGGCATGATCGGGCGACGCAAGGCCGAGCTGGTCCGGGCGCTGTTGCCCGAGTCCGAGTGGGAGCGCGTGCAGGCCTACTCGCTGTCCGACGCCGGCTTCGGCACCGATCCATTCGGCACCGAGCCCGACACGCTCGGGTTCGGGTATGCGATCGGCTACTGGCTGCACCGACACTACTTCCGCGTGGTCTCGGCCGGCCACGAGCACGTGCCGCGAAGCGGCGCGGCGGTGGTGGTTGGCAACCATAGCGGCGTGCTGCCGTTCGACGCGATCATGCTGGCGGTCGACGTGTTCCGCTACTCCGAGCCGCCGCGGCTGATGCGGTTCATGGTCGACTACTTCGTCTACCAGGTGCCATTCCTCGGGGTCTTCTTCCGCAGCCTCGGACAGATGCCGGGCACGCGCCGCAACTTCGATGGTCTGGTCGAAGAGGGCCACGTCATCGGCATCTTTCCCGAGGGCGCGCACGCGCTGGGCAAACCCGCCGAGCGTCGCTACGAGCTGCAGGCGTTCAGCCACGGTCACGTCGAGCTCGCGGCGCGACATCGCGTGCCGGTGGTGCCGTTCGGCCTGGTCGGCGCCGAAGAACAGATGACGATGGTCGCCGATCTCAAGCCGCTCGCGCGCGCGCTGCGGTTGCCGTACTTCCCCATCACCACCACCTTCCCGCTGCTGGGCCCGCTGGGGCTGCTGCCGAAGCCGGTGCGCTACTTCATCCACTACGGCGAGCCGATCGACATCGACCCCGATGCCTTGCGCTCGGTCGAGGTGCGCGAGCGCGAGGTCGAGCGCGTGCGCGACGCGGTCGCCGATCTGATCCAACGCGGGCTCGAGCAGCGCCGCGAGTACGAGGGGGGCAATCGCTGATGTCCGACAGCCGCAAGATCCCCACGCTCAAGGCCGCCGCGCTGGTGAACCCCGCCGAGATGCCGACCCCTGGGACGCTGCGTGCGGGTGCGCGTCGCGTGTTCGTGGCTGGTGCACGCCGCCGCGTCGCGATCCACCTCATCGAGCGCCTGTTGGCGGCGCCCGAGGTCGACCTCGTGCTCGGGGTCGATCGCGGTGCGTGCCCGCCTTCGCTGCTGGGCTGCGATCCGGAGCGCTTCATCTTCGCGTCGGCCGATCTCAGCAAGCGCCGCGAGGTCGACAACCTCTTCCTGCTCGATCGACTGCGCGAGCGCCCACTCGACACGCTGGTGCACCTGGCGTTCCAGGGCAACCCGCGCGGCTACAGTGTCGAGAGCCACGAGTTCAACGTCAACTCGGCGCGCCACCTGCTCGACGCGACCCTGCGGCACGGCGCGTCGAAGTACATTTTTCTTTCGTCCGACGCGGTCTACAAGATCGGCCCCCGCAGCGACTACAAGGTTCGCGAGGACGGCGATCTCAACCTCGATCCCGACGTGCACCCGATCCTGCGCGACACCATCGACGCCGAGTTCATGTGCCGCGCCAAGATGGACCGCCCCGACTGCGAGGTCATGGTGCTGCGGCCCAGCGGTGTGTTCGGCGGCGGCGTGCTCTCGGGCGTGAACCTGCTCTTCGAGAGCACGCCCCCGGTGTTGCCGGTCGGGTTCGACCCGATGATCAACCCCACCAGCAAGGAACGCCTCGCGCGCGACCTATTGCTGGCGATCTTCCTGCATGGCAAGGGCGTCTACAACGTCGCGGGTCTCACCGTCGGACCGCTGTCGAAGTTCCTCGAGGAGCGCGGCATCCGGCCGGTGCGCGTGCCGGGCCCTGCGCTCGGTGTCGTCAATCGCCTGCAGCGCGCGCTCGGCATGACGCGCTATCACGCCGGCTTCCACCCCAAGCGGCTCTACTTCAGCCTCGTGCTCGACGACAGTCGCTTCCAGAAGATCTTCCGCGACAACGCCGAGCAGGTGCTCGCGCTGGCCCGCTCACCCGATCCGGGCGCCTGACCCTGGTCGGAATGCCGGCCTCGGGCGGCGCGTACGGGCGGCCCATGCTCCAGAAGCGCCAGTGCTCGCGTCGTGAATGCCTGCTCGCCCTCGGCGCGAGCGCCCTCGTGTCGGCCTGCGGTCCCCGCGATCGCGCGAGCGCGGTGCCCGAGCCGAGTGCGCCGCCCGAGCCGTCGTCATCGTCCGTGCGATGGCCAGTCGACGCGCTCGCGGCGATGGAGGGCGAGGGCCGCCTCGGCGTCGCGTTGCTCGATACCGGCAGCGGCGAAGTGCTCGGCCATCGCCTCGACGAGCGCTTCGGCATGTGCTCGACCTTCAAGCTCGCGTTGGCCGCGATGGTGCTCGCGCGCGTCGATGGCGGTGCGCTGCGGCTCGACGGCGAGGTGCAGCTGCGCGAGGCCGATCTCGTGCAGCATGCGCCCGTGACCGAGCCTCGCGTGCGTGAGGCGCTGGCGCGCAAGGCCGAGCACGCGACCATGACGATCCGCGAGCTCGCCCATGCCGCGCAGACCACCAGCGACAACCCGGCGGCCAACGCTCTGCTCGGCGTGCTGGGTGGCCCAGCGGGCTTCACTTCCTTCTGCCGCGACTACGGTGACCAGGTCACGCGCCTGGATCGCCTCGAGCCGTGGATGAACGTCGTGGAGGGCGACGATCCCCGCGACACGACCTCGCCGCGCGCGATGGCGACGCTGATCGCTCGCCTGCTCGGCAAGGGCACAGGTGGCCTCTCTGCGCCGTCGCAGGCGCTGCTGCGCGGCTGGATGATCGAGACCCAGACCGGCGCGAGGCGCCTGCGCGCGGGGCTGCCGGCGGCGTGGGTCGCGGGCGACAAGACCGGCACCATGGTCGGTGACGGCATGACCACGAGGGTCAACGACATCGCGTGGATCGAGCCGCCCGATCGCGCACCGCTGGTGGTCGCGACCTACTTCGACACGCGCTTCGTCGCGCAGGACGTGCGCGAACAGGACGAGGCGGTGCTTGCTGCGGTCGGGCGCTGGATCGCCGCGGGCGTGTAGCAGCGAGCAAGCCCGGGGCCGCGTCGTCTCGTCGGCAGGGGGATCGTCGGTGTCCGCATCAGCGCCACAGCAGCGACACGCTCCACGCCAGCATCGCGAGCGAGCCGGCGCCGGCGGCCGCCGCCACGAATGCGATGCACTCGCGGCGGCGCTCGACCAGCGCCGAGCGCCACGTCAGTGCGGCGACGGCGAGCAGCGCGAGCGCGGGCGCTT
>WBZX01001180.1_pt1 | contig 20300 bp, 18 predicted proteins | sample 5204211 | NCBI WGS metagenome assembly WBZX01 (sample SAMN12344362, study PRJNA552823) | activated sludge metagenome | biome: Activated sludge suspended growth; feature: Nitrification reactor; material: Wastewater; isolation source: activated sludge from nitrification reactor of wastewater... | reverse complement strand
GGTCGAAATCGATGTAATTCTTGTCCAGCGGGTCCCAGAAATGGTCATGGGTGGCCGAAATGATGCCGTCGAAGGCGTCGGTCCGCCGGCCGTAGCGTGCTACCTGCAACATCGCCGGAAAATCTTCCGGTGCAACGGTATCGTAGGCCTTGTCATAGGTGATTTGCTGGGCCATTGGGGGCCTCCGTTTCGAGGGTCGATATGACGGTCACGTCACCTTTTTCAATGGATTTTTCCCCAGTACCGGAGCATGGGGTTTCGGCCATAGTCCGGCCCAACGGCGGGCGGCTCAACTCGCCCGCACAGGAGTAAGAAATGTCCCGCCGCCGCCGCATCTACGAGGGCAAGGCCAAGACCTTGTTCGAGGGGCCAGAGCCCGGGACCATCGTCCAGTACTTCAAGGACGACGCGACCGCGTTCAACAACCAGAAGAAGGGTACGATCACCGGCAAAGGGGTGATCAACAACCGCATTTCCGAGTTTCTGATGACCAAACTCGGTGAAATCGGGGTGCCCACGCACTTCATCCGCCGGCTGAACATGCGCGAGCAGCTCATCCGGCAGGTCGAGATCATCCCGCTCGAAGTGGTGGTCCGCAACGTCGCGGCCGGCTCCTTCGCCAAGCGCTTCGGGGTCGAGGAAGGCACGCAGCTGCCGCGCTCGATCATGGAGTTCTTCTACAAGAACGACCAGCTTTCCGATCCGATGGTGACCGAGGAGCACATTACCGCCTTCGGCTGGGCGACACCGCAGGACCTCGACGACATCGTGGCCCTGACGCTGAGGGTCAACGACTTCCTGTTCGGCCTGTTCCTCGGCTGCGGCATAAAGCTGATCGACTTCAAGATCGAGTTCGGCCGCCTATATGAGGACGACATGGTCCGCATCGTGCTCGCCGACGAAATCAGCCCGGATTCCTGCCGGCTGTGGGATCTGCGCACCAACGAGAAGATGGACAAGGACCGCTTCCGCCGCGACCTCGGCAAGGTCGAGGAAGCCTACCAGGAGGTAGCGCGGCGCCTCGGCATCCTGATCGACCAGGGTCCGGGCGACGTGCGCGGCCCCACCACCCTGCAATAGCCCAGCCCCAGTAGCCCAGCCCAGCGAGACGACATGAAAGCCAGAGTTCACGTGACCCTCAAGAACGGCGTGCTCGACCCCCAGGGCAAGGCCATCGGGCACTCCCTCAATCGCCTCGGCTTTCCCGAGGTGGGCGACGTTCGCCAGGGCAAGTTCATCGAGCTGGAACTGGCCGAGACCGACAAGGACAAGGCCAAGGCTCGGCTCGACGAGATGTGCCGCAAGCTGCTGGCCAATACGGTGATCGAGAACTATTCGATAGAGATCGTGGGCGAGCGGGTCGGCTGATGAAATCCGCGGTCCTCGTCTTCCCCGGCTCCAATCGCGAAGGCGATGTGGCGCAGGCAATCGAACTGGTCACGGGCCGACGGCCCGCGATGGTCTGGCACGGCGACGGCAACTTCGAGAAGGTCGACCTGATCGTGGTGCCGGGCGGCTTCTCCTACGGCGACTATCTGCGCTGTGGCGCCATGGCGGCCCAGTCGCCGGTGATGGCCGAGGTCAAGAAGCGCGCCGCCCAGGGCGTGCCGGTCCTGGGCATATGCAACGGTTTCCAGATCGTGACCGAGGCGGGCCTGCTGCCGGGTACGCTGATGCGCAATTCCCATCTCAAGTTCGTCTGCTCCGACGTCCACCTCAAGGTCGAGACCAGCCAGAGTCTGTTCACCAATCGCTATCAGGCCGGCCAGGTGATCAAGGTTCCGGTAGCCCACGCCGAGGGCAACTATTTCGCCGATGCCGACACGCTGAAGCGCCTCGAAGATCGTGGACAGATCGCCTTCCGCTACTGCACGTCGGACGGCGTGATCGACGCAACGAGCAACCCCAACGGCTCGATCAACAACATTGCCGGCATCTTCAACGAGACCAAGACGGTGCTGGGGCTGATGCCGCATCCGGAGAATGCCGTGGAGCCGATGTTCGGCGGAACCGACGGCAAAGGCTTGTTCGAGGGTATGGTCGAGGCGCTGTCGTGACGATTGCTCAAGAGAAGAACCCGCCGGTCAAACTCCCCAACGAACCTGCGATCACCCCCCAGATCGTCGCCGAGCACGGGCTGGCGCCGGACGAGTACGAGCGCCTGCTGAAGATCATGGGCCGCACGCCGACCATGGTGGAACTCGGCATCTTTTCGGCAATGTGGAGCGAGCACTGCTCCTATAAATCCTCGAAGGTCTGGCTGAAAAAGCTGCCGACCAAGGCGCCCTGGGTGATCCAGGGTCCGGGCGAGAATGCCGGCGTGATCGACATCGGCGACGGCCAGGCCGCCATCTTCAAGATGGAAAGCCACAATCACCCCTCCTACATCGAACCCTATCAGGGCGCGGCGACGGGCGTGGGCGGCATCCTGCGCGACGTCTTCACCATGGGCGCCCGCCCCATTGCCAACCTGAACGCGCTGCGGTTCGGCGCTCCCGACCATCCCAAGACGCGGCATCTCGTGTCGGGCGTCGTGGCCGGCATCGGTGGCTACGGCAACTGCATGGGCATCCCGACGGTTGGCGGCGAGACGAACTTCCATCCCGCCTACAACGGCAACATCCTGGTCAACGCCATGACCGTGGGCGTCGCGCCGTCGGACCGCATCTTCTATGCGGCCGCCGCGGGCATCGGCAATCCGCTGGTCTATGTCGGCTCCAAGACCGGCCGCGACGGCATCCACGGCGCCACCATGTCCTCGACCGAATTCAACGAGGACAGCGAGAGCAAGCGGCCCACCGTGCAGGTCGGCGATCCGTTCGTCGAGAAGCTGCTGCTGGAAGCCTGCCTCGAACTGATGGCGACCGACGCGATCGTGGCCATCCAGGACATGGGCGCGGCGGGCCTCACCTCTTCGTCGTTCGAGATGGCGGCCAAGGGCGGCCTCGGCGTTGTCGTCGAACTGGACAAGGTGCCGATGCGCGAGACTGGCATGAACCCCTACGAGCTCATGCTCTCCGAAAGCCAGGAGCGCATGCTGATCGTTTTGAAGCCTGGCCGCGAAGAGTTGGCGCGCAAGATCTTCGAGAAGTGGGAACTCGACTTCGCGGTGATCGGCCATCTCACCGACACCGAGCGCATGGTTCTCTCCTGGCACGGCGACATCGTGGGCAACATCCCGATCCCGCCGCTGGTCACCGAAGCGCCGATGTACGAGCGGCCATGGACCCTGACGCCGCTGCCCGCCGAACTGGACGCTGCCAAGGTCCCGGCGCCCAAGGACTGGAACGCCTCGCTGATTACCCTGATGAGCTCGCCCGACCTCGCCAGCAAAGCGTGGATCTGGAAGCAGTACGACCATCTCATTATGGGCAACACCGCGATCCGTCCGCAGGACGGCGACGCCGCGCTGGTGCGCGTGCCCGGTGGCCACAAGGGTCTCGCCATGACGTCGGACTGCACGCCGCGCTATGTGCAAGCCCATCCCGAAACCGGCGGCCGCCAGGCCGTGGCGGAGGCGTGGCGCAACATTACGGCCACCGGCGCGAGGCCGCTCGCCGTCACTGACAATATGAACTTCGGCAATCCGCAGAAGCCCGAGATCATGGGCCAGTTCGCCGGCGCAATCATAGGCATGACCGAGGCCTGCAACGCCCTCGACTTCCCCGTCGTGTCGGGCAACGTCTCGCTCTACAACGAGACCGAGGGCCGTCCCATCCTGCCGACGCCGACCATCGGCGCCGTCGGCGTGATCGAGGATATCGCCACCTCCGTCGGCTCGCGGCTGATGCAGTCGGGCCTGGCGCTCGTTCTCGTCGGCGAAACGAGAGGCTGGCTCGGCCAGTCGATTTACCTGCGCGAACTGCATGGTCGTGAAGAGGGTGCGCCGCCACCCGTCGACCTCGTCGCCGAGCGCCGCAACGGCGACTTCGTGCGCAGGGAGATCGTCGGCCGCCGGGCCGTGGCCTGCCACGACCTGTCCGACGGCGGCCTGCTGGTCGGCCTGGCCGAGATGTGCCTCTCCGGTGGGACTGGCGCCACGGTCAAGCTGCCGAAGGGCGCCGTGGCGCCCCATGCCTACCTCTACGGTGAGGACCAGGCCCGCTACCTGATCGCGACCGACGATGGCGAAGCTCTCGTCGCCGCAGCCACCAAGGCCGGTGTCCCTGCGGTCCTGCTCGGCTATTCGGGCGGCGCCAACGTGGTCGTCGAAGGTCTGCTCGACCTGCCGCTCGACGACCTGCGGGCGGCGCATGAAGCCTGGCTCCCCAACTACATGAACAGCGCGGCCTGAGGAGACACCCATGCCCATGCACGCCGAAGACATCGTCCGCCTCATCCAGGAGGGCATTCCCGGGGCCGAGGTCGAAATCCAGGACCTCGCCGGCGATGGTGACCACTATGCCGCTACGGTTATTTCGGCCGCCTTTGCCGGCAAATCCAAGATCCAGCAGCACCAGATGGTCTATGGCGCGTTAGGAGGTCGCATGGGCGGCGTTCTGCACGCCCTGAAACTGACCACCATGGCGCAGCGGCCCTGACCGCCCTATATTGTCGTCAAATCCCGCACCCACCGTGTGGTGCGCCGATGTGGTGATCTAGGAGATCGACATGAGCGAACCCCAGGTGTTCGAACGTATCCGAGACGAGATCGGCAAGAACGACGTCCTGCTGTTCATGAAGGGCACGCCGGTCTTCCCGCAGTGCGGCTTCTCGGCGGCGGTGGTCGACGTGCTGAGCCAGCTCGGCGTCAAGTTCCACGGCGTCAACATCCTGGTCGACCCGGAGCTGCGCCAGGGCGTCAAGGAATTCAGCCAGTGGCCGACGATCCCCCAGCTCTACGTGAAGGGTGAGTTCATCGGCGGCTGCGACATCGTCCGCGAGATGTTCGAGACGGGCGAGCTGGAACAGGTCCTGAAGGAAAAGGGCGTGGCGCTAGCCACCGCCGCCTGATTTCCTCACGGCTCTCCTACGCAAATGCGTAGGACGCCATCGAGAGATTTCCCAGAGTGAAGCTGCGATGCAGGGCGCGACCGCGAGCGCCCTCGCCTGCCGCGCCGAACGCGACATGCAGCGGCAGGAAATGCTCGTCGGTTGGATGAGCCTCGCGCGCATAGGGTGCCCGCGCGCGATAGTCGGCAAGTTCCGCCTCGTCGCCTTTCTCCACCGTTTCAGACAGCCAGTCGTCGAAAGCCTGCGCCCAGGGCTCGGGTTCTGATGAATCACTGCCACGGACCAGCGCTCTCAGATTGTGGGTAGCGCTGCCGCTGCCCATGATCAGCACGCCCTCCTCGCGCAGCGGCGCCAGCTTCCGGCCGAGGGCGATGTGATGCGCCGGCGTTTGGCCGGGCTGCACCGAAAGCTGAAAGATCGGGATGTCGGCTTCCGGCCAGCCCAGCATGGCCGGCACCCAGGCGCCATGGTCGAGGCCGCGATGATGATCATGGGCCGCGCCTGTGAGCTTGGCCACCTTCTCGGCCAGCTCCGGTGCGCCGGGCGCACTGTAGCGCAGGCGGTAGAGTTCTTCGGGAAAGCCGTAAAAATCGTGAATGGTATCGGGCTTACGTGCCAGCGACACCGCCGGCACGTCGGTATCCCAGTGCGCCGAAACAGCCACGATTGCCTGGGGACGCGGCACCTGCTGGCCGAGGCTGGCCAGGAATGCTCGCGCCGGCACGTCCTCCAGAATCAGCGTCGGCGCCCCGTGGGACACGAAGATCGTCGGCATCGACATCGCTTTATTCCTCATCCGGCTCGTGGCAGCCTGTATGCAAATCAGAAAAACAAATTTCAGGGAGGAGTTGATTATGCATGTAACACGGAGATTAGGGCAGTTGGCCGCCGGCCTGGGTCTGGCTATGGGAATATCGCTGGCGACGCCAGCCATGTCGCAGACGACGCTCAAGATGGTCGCCCATTCCGACCTCAAGGTGCTGGACCCGATCTGGACCACCGCCTTTATCACGCGCAACCATGGCTATCTGATCTACGACGTGCTGTTCGCCAAGGACGCCCAGCTGCGCATCCAGCCGCAGATGGTCGACAAGTACGAAACCTCGGCCGACAAGCTCACCTGGACCTTCACCCTGCGCGACGGGCTCGAATGGCACGACGGCAAGCCGGTCACGGCCGAGGATTGCGTGGCTTCGATCCGCCGATGGGCCGCCCGCGACGCACTCGGCCAGCAGATGATGGCGCGCGTCGGCGAGATGGTGCCGGTTGACGCCAAGACCTTCCGTATCGTGCTCAAGGAGCCGTTCGGCCTGATGCTCGACGCGCTGGGTAAGCCGTCGTCCAACGTTCCGTTCATGATGCCCAAGCGGGTGGCCGAAACCGACCCCGGCAAACAGATCGACGACTACACCGGCTCCGGCCCGTTCGTCTTCAAGAAGGAGGAATGGAAGCCCGGCGAGAAGATCGTCTACGCCAAGAACACCAAGTACAAGCCGCGCCCCGAGCCGCCCTCGATGCTGGCAGGTGGCAAGGTCGCCAAGGTCGACCGCATCGAGTGGCTGGCGATTCCCGACCCGATGACGGCCGTCAATGCGCTGATCCAGGGCGAGATCGACATGATCGAGGTGCCGATCCCTGACCACTTCCCCATCCTCAAGGCCGATAAGAACATCGCCCTGTTCGGTTGGAACCAGCTCGGCAGCCAGATCATCATGCGGCTGAACCATCTCCATCCGCCGTTCAATAACCTGAAGGCGCGTCAGGCCGCGATGCTCGCCATCGCCCAGGAAGATTTCCTGCGCGCCCAGGTCGGTGACGCCGAGATCTACAAGGTCTGCAACGCGCCGCTGGTCTGCGGGTCTCCCTACGAGAAAAGCTACGGCGATCTGCTCATCAAACCCAACCTGGAGAAGGCACGTCAGCTCCTGAAGGAGAGTGGCTACGACGGCACGCCGATCGTCATGCTGCACCAGACCGACCTGCAATCGTCGAACCAGCTCCCGCCAGTCGGCAAGCAGGCGCTGGAGAAGGCCGGCTTCAAAGTCGACCTCCAGGCCATGGACTGGCAGACCGTCGTCGCTCGCCGCGCCCGCAAGGAAGCGCCGGACAAGGGCGGCTGGAACGTCTTCTACACGACGACCGTCACCGTGGATGCCGACAATCCGGCGGGCAACTCCTTCACCAGCGGCGGCTGCGACAAGGCGTGGTTCGGCTGGCCCTGCGATCCCGAGATGGAGAAGCTCCGGACCGACTTCGTGAAGGAGAGCGACCCCGAGCGCCGCAAGGCGATCGCGCTGGCCGTCTCCGATCGCGTCATGGAACAGGCAGTCTACATCACGCTCGGCCAGTACAAAGCGTTCGGCGCCTATCGCAAGGATCGCGTCGAGGGCTGGCTGCCGGCTCCCGTGCCGATCCTCTGGAACATCAGCAAGAAATAGCGCGCGTACCGGACCGCGGGCCTCCGAGCCCGCGGTCCGCACCGCTTCGACGCGAAACTTGGCGGCATGGACATTGCTCCATGTCTCGGGCAGGTGATCGCCCATCCACGCAATCCGGGAGCCAAGGAGTCGAAGGAAGAATCATGCATGTAACGCGTAAACTGGCGCAGCTCGCTGCTTGCGTCGGACTGTTGACGGCGGCGCCCGCTGCCATGGCGCAAACCACCCTGAAGATGGTTTCGCATTCCGATCTCAAGGTTCTGGACCCGGTCTGGACCAGCGCGCTGATCACGCGAAACCACGGCTACATGATCTACGACGTGCTCTTCGCCAAGGACGCGGACCTCAAGGTCCAGCCGCAGATGGCCGAGAAGTACGAAGTCTCGCCGGACAAGCTCACCTGGACCATCACGCTGCGTGACGGCCTGGAATGGCATGACGGCACGCCCGTCACTGCCGAGGACTGCGTCGCCTCGCTGAAGCGCTGGATGGTGCGCGACTCCTTCGGCCAGCTGCTCGCCGCCGCGACGGGTGAACTCAAGGTGATCGACGCCAAGACCTTTGCCATCGTGCTCAAGGAGCCGTTCGGCATGGTGCTCGAGGCGCTGGCCAAGCCGTCCTCGCTGGTGCCGTTCATGATGCCGAAGCGGGTCGCCGAGACCGATCCGTTCAAGCAGATCGAGGACTACACGGGCTCCGGTCCCTTCGTCTTCAAGAAGGACGAGTGGAAGCCCGGCGAGAAGGTCGTCTACGTCAAGAACGCGAAGTACAAGCCGCGCACCGAAGCGCCCTCGATGCTGGCCGGTGGCAAGGTCGCCAAGATCGATCGCGTCGAATGGTTGGCCATTCCCGACCCCAGCACAGCGGTCAACGCGCTGATGGCTGGCGAGATCGACCTCATCGAATCGCCGGTGCCGGACCTCTTCCCGATGCTGAAGTCGGAGAAGAACATCGCGCTCTATGGCTGGAACAAGCTCGGCAGCCAGATCATCATGCGCTTCAACCACCTGCATCCGCCCTTCAACAACGCGAAGGCTCGGCAGGCGGCGATGCTCGCCATCGCGCAGGAAGACATGCTGCGCGCCCAGGTCGGCGACCCGGAAATCTACCAGGTCTGCAACGCGCCGTTCGTCTGCGGCACGGCCTACGGTAAGGAGTACGGCGATCTGCTGATCAAGCCGAACCTCGAAAAGGCACGGGCGCTCCTGAAGGAGAGCGGCTACGACGGCACCCCGGTGGCGTTGATGCAGCAGACCGACCTGCAGTCTTCCAACCAGGTCCAGGCCGTCGCCAAGCAGCAGCTCGAGAAGGCTGGCTTCAAGGTCGACCTCATGCCGATGGATTGGCAGACCGTGGTCTCGCGTCGTGCCCGCAAGGAGACGCCGGACAAGGGTGGCTGGAATATCTTCTTCACCACCAACATCACCCTCGACCTCGACAATCCGGGCACCAACTCCTTCGCATCGGGTGCTTGCGACAAGGCCTGGTTCGGCTGGCCGTGCGACGAGGAGCTGCAGAAGCTGCGTGCCGCCTTCATCAAGGAGACGGACCCAGCCAAGCAGAAGGAGCTGGGTCTCGCCATCTCCGACCGGGTCATGAACGAGGCGATCTATGCGCCGGTCGGCCAGTACAAGGCCTTCGGCGCCTATCGCAAGGACCGGCTCTCGGGCTGGCTCGAAGGCCCCGTGCCGGTGGTCTGGAACATCAGCAAGAAATGACCAAGGAAGGGGCGCCCGACGAGGGCGCCCTTCTTCTTTGTCATGCTGCACCGATGAGCGCGCCGCCCTTACAGAACGTTCCAATTCTTTGATTTAACGAGAGAATTCTCATTTGTTTCGCCAGTTGATCTGATTTCACAAAGTAACTGGAAGTATCGGGGAAGCGGACTATATCTTCACTAGTAGGTACCAATTCGTAACCTTGGGAATAATGCCCGATGACCGTCCCCGTCCATGCCCCCGCTACCAAGGTCAAGGAGAGCGCGACCTGTCCCATGGATTTCATCCTGCGCATGCTGATGGGGCCCTGGACGACGTACATCCTCTACAATCTGCGCACGCACGGCCCGCAACGCTTCGGTGAACTGAAGCGGCGCGTTGCTGGCATCTCGGCGAAGATGCTGACTGAGCGCTTGCGCACGCTCGAAGGTGCCTCGCTGGTAAAGCGCGACTACGAGGCGACGATCCCTCCGAAGGTCACCTATTCGTTGACCCAGCGTGGCCACGAACTCGACGACGTCATGGGGCGCCTCGCCGAGATCGGCACGCGCTGGGAAGCCGAAGACGCCGCCAACCGTGCGCTGCGTGCCGCGGCGACCGAATTGAAGGCCGCGGAATAGCCGGGACCCCATCTCGGGCAGGACGGGATGGGAGCACCGGGATGGCCTCGATGGTCTGCGACGTGCTGGTCATCGGCCATGACCTGCCTGCTCTCGTCGCAATGGCGGCTGCCGGAGGATGCCTCCTGCCCGGCCGCGAAATCCGCCGCGTCGTGCGCCGAGGCCGGTCGATCTCAGCCATTACCCTCGACCATGGCGAGATCGGCGCCCGCTTCTTCGTCGACACTTCCGCCAGCCTCTCGCCGGCCGGCCGGCCGGTCTTCGAGCCAGTTGCCGGTCGCGAGTATATCGACACGATCGCGGTCACCGGGGGACAGGGCGGCCGCCATGCTCTGCCTTATCGCGTGACGCTGGTGGCCGGCATCGACAATGCGCTCATCATCCCGAGCAGCCTGCCATCCGCACTGGCGATCGCCGCCGCCCATGCCGTCGGCACCGCTGCTGCGCTGCTTGCACGAACAGGACAGTCGACCGACCAGCTCGACCCTGCAACCCTGCGCGAAAGGCTGAGAGCGGCCGGGGCACGTCTCTAAGCGTTATTTCTTGCCGATGCCCCAGAAGGTCGTGATCGGCGCCGGCACGGGCCGGGTAACGATATTGGCGCGAACGGCCTGCACGCCGTACCATTCGCCGAGAGGAACGTGCGTGACGACCTGCATGCCGTGACGCTGCACCTCTTCGGCGACCGATTTCTTTTCCGCATCGGTCGTCGCCTTGACGAACTTGTCGCGCAGCTTCTCCAGGGCCTCGTCGCAGGGCCAGCCCGACCGTGCCTTGTCGCAGGTCGCGGCGAGAAACGGCGTCATCAGCGGATCGAGGATGTCGAGCTGCACCCAGCTCGTCCCGAAGGCATTCCAGCCACCCTCCGACGGCGGTCCTTTCTTTGCGAGCCGTGCCACCATGCTCTGCCAGTCCATCGGCTGGACCTCGACCTTGAAGCCTGCCTTTTCGAGCTGTGCCTTAGCGACCGGGGCGATCTGCTTGATGACACCTAGATCGGTCGGCTGCGGCATCACCACGACAGTGCCGTCATAACCTGCTTCCTTGAGAAGCTCGCGCGCCTTGGCGGCATTCCCTTCGATGAGCCCGTCCATGCCGACCGTCGAGGCGAGCGGCGAGTCGCAAGTGAACATGGCCTTGCAGACGCGATAGTAGCGCTTGTCGCCGATGCCGGCCTGCAGGAACTCTTCCTGGTTCAGCGCATAGGATGCGGCCTGACGAACCTTCGGGTTGTTGAAAGGAGGCTGCAGCCAGTTCACGCGGAAAACGTACTGGTTCGATGCCTTGCCCCGGATGAGGCGGATGTTCTTGTCCTTCTCGAGGATACCGAGATGGTCGTAGGAAACGCTCTCGATCATGTCGATCTCGCCGTTCAGCAGCGCATTGAGCTGCGTTTCGGCATCGGGGATCCAGACCCACTCCACGCGGTCGACGTTCACGACCTTGCCGCCGGCGAGACCCGACATCGGTTCGGACCGCGGCTTGTATTTGGGGTTCTTCACGTAGACCAGCTTCTCGCCGGGTTTCCACTCGTCCTTCTTGAAGATGAAAGGGCCGGAGCCGATGTAATCGTCGATCTGCTTGAAGGCATCCACCTCCGCCATCTTCTTGGGCATCATGAACGGAACAACCACCGACGGTTTCCCGAGCGCCTCCATCAGCGGCCCGAATTTCTCCTTGAGCACGATCTGGAAGGTCTTGGGATCGACGATCTTGTATTCCTGTAGCGACAGAGCGAGCTTCTGGCCCATCGCGTCGCGTGCCGACCAGCGCTTCAACGAGGCGACGCAATCCTCGGCCGTGACGGGCGTGCCGTCATGCCACTCCAGTCCGTCGCGCAGCTTGAAGGTCCAGGTGAGGCCGTCGTCGCTGGTCGTCCAGCTGTCGACCATCTGCGGCTGGATCTTTAGATTCTCGTCAATCGCGAACAGCGTATCGTAGAGCATGTAGCCGTGGTTGCGCGTGATATAGGCGCCGCTCCAAATCGGATCGAGCGCCTTCACGTCGGAATGCATCACGACCTTGAGGGTCTGCGCCGGCGCAGCGGAGGCGACAGCAAGCGTTGCGAGGGCTGCGAGGGAAACAACAAGGCGACGCATACACGGCCTCCGGCTATGGTGGCCGAAGTCTAGGGCGGTGCGATGTCTCGTGTCATCCGTAGTGACACGAGAAATCCTTTCAATGCCGAACAGATTCCGCGTAGCGCCTCTCCGACACGATTCTTGCTAACAGATCCTTCTATGCCAGCGCGAGCTTGTAGACGCGCGCCGCCGTACCCGAAAACAAGGCCGCCTTCTCCGCAGCCGATGCGCCCATCGCGAGCCGCTTGAAAGCGTTCCAGAGCACGCCGTAGCCCGAGGTGATCTTGTCGACCGGAAAATTGCTCTCGAACATGCAGCGATCCGCGCCGAAGATCTCGATTGTCGTCTCGACCCAGGGTTTGAAGGCCCTGGCCAGCTCTTCCGAACCGGGTGGAACGGGCTTCTCGTAGAAATCGAACCAGCCCATCGCCATGCCGAGTCCACCCACCTTCACCGTGACGTTGGGCCGGCGCGCCAGCTCGGTCATGGATTTCTTCCAGGTGGCAAAGACTTCGTCGTGGCGGCTGGCGTAGGAGGCATAGCCCAGCGGACCACCGACATGGTCGAGGACGATCTGGGTATTGGGAAAGGCGTTCGCGAGGTCGGCAACTTCACCGATCTGCGGATGATAGGTCCAGCTGTCGAAGGTCAGGCCGCGGCGGTCGAGTTCGCGAAAGCCCTCGCGCCACGTCGCATCGGCCATCAGACCCGGTGTTGGATTGGTGCGGGTTGGACGGATGCCCGGATCCTTGTCGAGGCCCGTCTGGTAGCGAATGCCGCGAAAGCGGCCGTTACCGGCCGCGATCTGGGCGTCCAACACCGCGCCGGCCTTCGCGCCAAGCCGGAGATCGACATGGCTCACGATGCCGGCGCAAGCGCGCAGATTGCCATAGAGGCCGCTGGCACTCATTGCCGCGACTCCGTTGGCGAACTCGGTCTCGCCGAGGCAGCGCAGTTCTGCCGGCCCGTCTTTGCGGTACATCGAATGGCAGTCGACGAACACGGTGGCCACGATGTTGTGGCCGGTCTGCGTGTCAGCCAACAGGTCGTGGAACATGTAGTCGTTGCCGGTACGCTGCCAGAGATGATGGTGCGGATCGACGATCGGCAGCCCTGGCTCCAGCGCTTCCTCCGTCACCTTGGCGACCCATTCGAGGTTCGGCGCGATGACATTGCCCAGCTTCGGTGATGCGCTCATGGGCGTCCTCCTCGTTTTCCCTATGTCCTGCTTTTCTTTGCGTCCTACAGGACGGGTTGTTCGCTGATCATCGAAACGTGCGCCGACACTACCTTCCAGCCGGCGTCCGGAAAGCGCACCCAGGTCTGGCTCTGCCGCCCGGTCATGTCCTTGCCGCGGACCTTGTAGACGAGGTTCACGGTGGCGATGTCGCGTCCCAAGGTCAGGATATCGACGCGATAGCGCTTCTCCTTGGTGCCGGGCCCCGGCGGCCGCGCCACCCGGTGGGCATGGATACGCTCGAAGCCATAACCGTGCTCGTGGTGGGCAAGGCGGATCGTGTACGGGCTGTTCCAGAAGGTCGCGTCGAGCACGTCGACATTCTTGTCGATCAACGCCTGTTCGTAGCGTTCGAACAGCGCGCTCACTTCGGCAACGACATCGGGAAGATTGGGCGTCAGATCTCTTGCAGATTCGGTGTTCACTTGATCCTTCACTGGGCTCCCTCGAGAGCGCGCGCCACGGCCACCAGGCTGGCATCGCTGCCCCTTGCGCCGATGATGGACAGACCGATGGGGAGGCCGTCAACCGTCGCACCCGGAAGGCTGACCTGCGGATAGCCGGCAAGTCCGCCCTGCGCGCAGAGGCAGGTGATGCGATCGCGTAGCGGCTCCAGCACGGAGAGCGACTGCCCCGTCAGCGGCGCGGGAAACGGCGTCGTCGGCAGGCAGAGGATGGTGCCGACCGGCAACAGATACCTCATCCGGGCCCGAACTTCCTGACGCATCAGGTTTGCCCAGGCCCGATCGGCTTCGGAGATCATCGAGCCCATGACCAGCGCCCGCGCGACCGAAAAGGCGAACCGCGGATTGCGCTCGTCAAGCCACCCCTTGAAAGTGTTGTAGGCTTCGGCGGGCTGCAGCGTGCGCTGGGCGCGCGCCCACACCGAAAGGCCCTGCGGCGCCATGATTTCCTCACGGCTCGAACCCACGAGGCCGGCAAGCCGCTTCACCATCGGTTGCAGCGCGTCCGCCACGTTGGCGTCGGCGAAGCCGAAAGCGTCGACGGCGACGATCAGCCGATCGGGCAACGACGCAGGGATGGCTTCGCCCAGCATCACCGACGAAACCTTGGAGAAGGTCTGCGCATCACGAGCGAACCAGCCGGTCGTGTCCGAGGTCGGCGCCTGCGGCAGCATGCCGGTCACGTCGATGCGGCCGTGCGTGGGGCGAATGCCGTAGAGGCCGCAGAAGCTCGAGGGAACACGCACCGAACCACCGGTGTCCGTACCCAGCGCGGTATCGCAAATGCCTGCCGCGACGGCCGCAGCCGAGCCGGAGGACGAACCGCCCGGGACGCGGCCGGGCGCCCGCACGTTGCGCGGCGTCCCGTCGAAGGCATTCTCGCCCAAGATACCGAGCGAGACCTCGTCGGTAATGGTCTTGCCGATCAGACTGGCACCGGCATCGAGCAGGGTCTGTACGGCCCAGGCGTTTCGTGTCGGCACGGGACGGCCCGTCGGCCAGTCGTGATTGCCACCGCCGGTCGGTACCCCGGCCACGTCGAACAGATCCTTGGCCGCGAAGGTCAGGCCCGACAAAGGGCCGTCGGGGCAACCATCTATGCGCGCACGAGCGCCCGGCACGAAGGCGCCGATATCGTCGATCATGGAACGCTACTCACCTTATGGAAGGGAAAAACTACTCGGCCGGCGTAGCCGGGACGCGCCCCTTGGTGCGCCAACGCTTGGCCCAGCCTGGGCTGAACTTCATGCCGGTCAGCTTGTCGAACCACATGTAGACGACAGGCGTGATGAACAGCGTAAGGAGCTGCGACACCAGCAGGCCGCCCACGACGGTGACGCCGAGAGGCTGACGCAGTTCGGCACCCGCGCCGTGGCCCAACGCGATAGGCAATGCGCCCAGCAGGGCGCAGGTCGTGGTCATCATGATCGGCCGGAAGCGCAGCAACGCTGCCTCGACGATGGCCTGCTCCGCCGTGGCACCCTGCCCTCGCCGTTCGATCGCGAAGTCGACCATCATGATGGCGTTCTTCTTCACGATGCCGATCAGCATGACGACGCCGATAAGGGCGATGACACTCAGATCCATGCCGAACAGCATCAGCGTGATCAGCGCCCCGATGCCCGCCGACGGCAGGCCTGACAGGATGGTGAGCGGATGGATGAAGCTTTCGTAGAGGATCCCCAGGATGATGTAGATCACCAGGACCGCTGCGAACAGCAGCAGACCCTGGTTGGCGACCGCCTGCTCGAAGACCTGGGCACTGCCCTCGAAGCTGGTAGCGATGTTGCTCGGCAGGCCGATCTCGGCCGCGGCGGCGCGGATGTCGGCCGTCGCCTGGCCCAATGCGACGCCCGGCTGCAGGTTGAACGAGATAATGACCGACGGCAGCTGCGCGATGTGGTTGACGGTCAGAGACGTCGGCTTGTCGACGCGCTTTGCGACAGTGTCGAGCGGCACCAGGGCGCCGCTCGGCGTCCTGATCTGCAGACGCCGCAGCACGTCGTTTATGTCCGCATACTTGGGATCGGCCTCGAGGATCACCTGATAGGTGTCGTCGGACGCATAGATGGTCGAGACCTGGCGTGTTCCGAATGCGGAGTAGAGCAGCAGCCGGATCTGGTCGACCGACAGGCCGAGACGCGAAGCCGTATCGCGGTCAACGTCGATCAGGGCCGAGCGTGCCCGGACCTGCAGGTCGGAGTTCACGTCCATGATGGACGGGATCTTCTTCATCCGCTCTTCCATCCGCGGCGCGTACTCGCGCAACGCGGCGAGATCGCTGGAGCGCATGCCGAACTGGTACTGCGCGCGCGTCTGCGTCGTGCCGATGTTGATCGATTGGATCGGCTGGAAAAAGATGTTGATGCCTGGCACCGTCGCCGTCGAGCGGCGTAGCCGGGCAATGACCTGCTGAATCGTGTCCTTGCGCTCGGCCTTGTCGCGGAGCGTGATGAAGATACGGCCAGAGTTGATCGTGTTGGCGGCGTTTCCGCCGCCGACGGTCGAGACGACGGAGAGAACGTCGGGATCGCGCTTGAGGATCTCGGCCAGAGCCGACTGACGCGCCACCATGGCGTCGAACGAGGCATCGTCGGGCCCGACCGTCGACGCCGAAATCTGGCTGATATCCTCGACCGGGAAGAAGCCCTTGGGAATGGCCTGGAACAGGATCGCTGTCAGGGCGAAGGTGCCGAGCGTGATCGCCAGCACGAGACGCGGCAGGGCCACCGTGCGCTTAAGCGCCCAGCCGTAGCCCTCGGTCATCTTGGTGAAGCTCCACTCGAAGGCACGCAGCATGAAATTGTGCTTCTCGTGATGATCGATCGGCTTCAGGAGGCGCGAGCAGAGCATGGGCGTGAGCGTCAACGACACCACGCCGGAAATCAGGATCGCGAAGCTGATCACCAGGCCGAATTCGTTGAACATGCGGCCGACAACGCCGCCCATGAACAGCACGGGGATGAAGACCGCGACCAGCGACAGGGTCATGGAGATGATGGTGAAGCCCACCTCCTTGGAGCCCTTGAACGCCGCTTCCATCGGCTTCTCGCCCGCCTCGATATGGCGGACGATGTTCTCCAACATGACGATAGCGTCATCGACGACGAAGCCTACCGCCAGGGTAAGTGCGAGCAGCGATATGTTGTCGATCGAATGCCCGCAGGCATACATGCCGGCAAAGGTACCGATGATCGAAATCGGCAAGGCGATGGCCGGAATGATGGTCGCACGGAAACTGCGCAGGAAGAAATAGATCGCGATGATGACCAGGACGCCGGCCAGCACGAGCGTGAACTCGACGTCTTCGATCGCCTCGCGGATCGACTTGGAACGGTCGTTGAGCAGGACGACTTCGACGCCGGCCGGCAGCTCGGCCTGGATCTGCGGCAGGATGTTCTTGACCCTGTCCACCACCTCGACGGTGTTTGCGTCAGGCTGGCGATAGACCGCCAGGATGATGGCGCGTGTGCCGTCCAGCCAGCTCGCCACCTTGTCGTTCTCGACGCTGTCGATCGCGGTGGCGACGTCGGAGATGCGGACTGGAGCGCCGTTCTGCCAGGTGACGATCACCGGCATGTAGTCGGCCGCCTTGTTGATCGGACCGGTGGCGTCGAGGATCGCGTTCTGCCGCCTGTCGGCCACCGAGCCGACGGGCTTGCTCGAATTGGCCGCGACGATCGCATTCTGCAGCTCTTGCAGGGTAAGGCCACGGACAGCAAGCTGGTCGAGATCGGCGCGCACGCGCACAGCGTATTTCTGTGTGCCGAAGATCAGCACCTGGGCAATGCCGGGCAGAGTGGAAATGCGCGGCAGGATAGCCCGGTTGGCAAAGGCATCGACGTCGGAGAGGCGTACTTGGCTCGACTTCAGCGCCAGGAACATCACCGGGAAGTCGGCGGGATTAACTTTGCGAAAGCTGGGCGGCGTCGGCAGCTCGGCCGGCAATCGCCTCAAGGCCGATGAGATCGCCGACTGCACGTCGAGCGCCGCGCCGTCGATCGACCGATTGAGGTCGAACTGGATGACGATCGAAGTGTTCCCCAACGACGACGTCGAGGTCATCGTCGTAACGCCGGCAATGGTCGAGAACTGGCGTTCCAGGATGGAGGCCACGGAGGCCGCCATTGTCTCCGGGCTGGCACCAGGCAACTGGGCGGTCACCTGGATGGTCGGGAAGTCGACGCGCGGGACGGCGGCGACGGGAAGATGCTTGAAGGCGAAACCGCCTGCCAGGACGAATGTCGCCATCAGCAGGATGGTCATGACCGGACGTCGAATACAAAGCGCGGATAACATCCCGGTCCCCGAACTGTCTTTTGTTGTTTAGCCTCGTGGCGGCGCGGTCGCCGTTGCCGGATCGTTGGCGGCAGGCTTGATGCTGACGTTGGCGCCGTTGGCGAGGCGAAGCTGGCCGTCGATGACGACGGACTCACCGCCCTCGATGCCCTTGCCGATCACCGATTCGCCGTTCTGGGTGCGCTTGACGACAACGTTGCGCAGTTCGGCAACGCCATCCTTCACGACGTAGAGGAACGGTCCCTGCGGGCCGAGCTGGACGGCGGCGGCCGGCACCGACATGGCATCGGCCTCGACGCCGAGCGTGATCTCGACCTTCACGAACTGGCCGGGCCACAGGAGCTCGTTGGCATTGTCGATGCGCGCCTTCGCCGTCACCGTGCCGGTGTTGGGATCGACGTTATTCTCGATGAAGGCCATCACGCCCGACCGCTTCTTCTGGTCGTCGACGATCGCCGTGACCTTGACCGGGCCGTGGGCCATCGCCGCGCGCAGGTCCGGCAGGATGACCTGCGGAATGGCGAAGCTGACGTAGATCGGGTCGATCTGGTTGATGGTGGCAAGCGTGCTGGTCGCCGTATTGTCGCCGACACGGACGACGGCGCCGGCCTTGCTCGCGATTGATCCAATGCGACCAGAGAAGGGGGCGCGAATTTCGGTGTAGGAAAGCAGCGTCTGTATGCTGACCTTGGAGGCTTCGTCGGACTCGAGCTGGGCTTCGGCCGTCTTCAGCGCCGTGTTGGCATTGTCGCGCTGGACCAGCGTTCCCGCATTCTTGGCGAACAGTTCCTCGTAGCGCTGCAGATCGCGTTTGGCTTGCACCACCTGGGTCTGGTCCTTGCGGATCTGCGCCTCGATCTGCGCAAGCTGCGCGCGAAGCGTGCGGCCATCGAGTTCGAAGAGGATATCGCCTTCCTTCACGAAGGCCCCCTCCTCGACATTGACCTTCATGATCTGGCTGTCCATCCGCGGCTTGATCTGGACGGATGCAATCGCTTGCACGGTGCCCACGGCATCGACCACGATGGGCATCGGCTTCTTCGATACGGTCGTGACGACGACCGGAACGGCGCCGGCCGGGTTGGCCCGCCCGCGCCTGCCCTGCGGCTGCGCCTGGGCAGCCGGGCTCGTCTGGGCTTGCACGGCGGCCTTGGCCGTCGTGCCCATACCCAGCTGCTGGGCGATCTCGCCTCGATAGATGTAGGCAGCCCCGCAGATCGCAATCGCGACCGTCGCGATGACTGCCATACGGCCAATGGGCATTTCCTTGCTCTCCAGACCCCAAACCCCGCTGGATTATAGAGCCAGCAAACCTTGTCGGACAGACGGAAGCAGTAATTCTCGGTGACGCCAATGCAAAAAACCCGCCACACGCGGGCGGGTTTTTCGTCTGAAGTGAAGTCAGGCGCCGATCAGCGGCTGTAATACTCGACGACCAGCGAGGGCTCCATCTGGACCGGATAGGGGACGTCGGCGAGCTTCGGCCCGCGCACGTAAGTGCCCTTCATGTCCTTATGATCGACGGAAACGTACTCCGGCACGTCGCGCTCGGCCGTCTGGGTGGCTTCCAGGACCCGGGCCATTTCCTTGGCCTTGGACGTCAGCTCGATGACATCGTTGTCCTTCACCAGGTAGGAGGCGATGTTGACCCGGCGGCCGTTCACTTTGACGTGACCATGGCTCACCAGCTGGCGGCTGGCGAACACGGTGATGGCGAACTTCATGCGGTAGACGACCGCGTCCAGCCGGCGCTCCAGGATCTCCACCAGGTTCTCGCCGGTGTCGCCCTTGCGGCGCACGGCCTCGAGATAGTAACGGCGGAGCTGACGCTCGGAGACCGAGCCGTAGTAGCCCTTAAGGCGCTGCTTCGCCATGAGCTGCAGACGGTAGTCCGTCGGCTTCTGGCGACCCTGGCCGTGCTGGCCGGGGCCGTATTCGCGTTTGTTGATCGGGCTCTTGGGACGGCCCCACAGGTTGACCCTGAGGCGGCGATCAATTTTGTACTTCGAATTCTCGCGCTTGCTCACGCGACACTCCTGTTGTTGCGCGCCATATGCGGCGCCGTTTGTCCGGATAGGCCTGGATCCAACATGGGTTGGGGCGGGATGCCGACCCTGAGGGCCTGCAACCACGTTCTCCGGAGAAGCGCGGAACATACTGGCGAAACCCGCCCAGTCAAGCGCGCGTTCCTGCTGTAAAATCAATTACTTACAGGCCATTCACCCACTCCCCGGGGCGGGAATCACCTAGATTTCGACCAGGACGATCTCGTGGGTGACATTGGCCGACTTCTTCACCATGGCCGTCGCCGAGCAATATTTCTCGTCCGACAGGCTGACGGCGCGCTCGATCAACGCCTTGTTGAGCTTCCGGCCGCGCACCGTGTAGACCAGCTTGACCTCCGTGAAGACCTTGGGATGCTCTTCGGCCCGCTCGGCGACGAGCGAGATCTCGATACCCTCGATGTCCTGGCGCTGTTTCTTCAGCATG
>WBZX01001177.1_pt1 | contig 20350 bp, 16 predicted proteins | sample 5204211 | NCBI WGS metagenome assembly WBZX01 (sample SAMN12344362, study PRJNA552823) | activated sludge metagenome | biome: Activated sludge suspended growth; feature: Nitrification reactor; material: Wastewater; isolation source: activated sludge from nitrification reactor of wastewater... | reverse complement strand
CGAGGCGCTCGCGGTCGGCCGCGCCGGTGGTGTGGCGTGCATGGCCGAGGCGATGCCGTTCTGCATGATGCAGGGCCACGCGCCGGCGGTCGCCGAGCTCCACATCCCCGCCACCGAGATCGTCTACGACGGCTACGTCGTGCCCGACTACCGCGACGACCGCGTCGCCCGCGGCAAACGTCGCTTCGAGCAGTGCGCGAGCTGCCGCTTCGAGCCCATCTGCGAGGGCCCGTGGCGCGAGTACCCGGAGCGACTCGGCGACGACGAGTTCCAGCCGATCGCCGGCGCGCGCGTGATCGACACCGCGGTCGTGCTCGATCCCCGCTTCGACATGCTCGGCGAACCCGCGCCGGCGCTGGCCGACGTGCGCTGGTCGGCGCCGATGACCGCGGTGTGCTTCGTGCCGGAGGCGGGCTCGCCGGGCTGCACCGCGCAGCTGTGCAGCACCGTGGCCCGACGCGAAGCGTTGGTCGCCGCCGGCCTCGCCATCGTCGTGGTCGCGCCGCAGCCGGACGACGTGCTGGTGGCGTGGGCCCGGCGGCACGACGCCGACGCACGGATGACGAGCGACCCCGACGGCGCGCTCGCCCGGGCCTGGCGCGCGTGGGATCACGGCCCGCGCCGCTCCAGCTACCTCGTCGACGCGCGCGGCCGCGTGGCCCATGTGGTGGTCGAGGTCGACACCGACGCCCACGCGGCGCAGCTGCTCGACGCGCGCGCGCGTCTGCTCGCTCCGGCGCGGGCGCTCGGGCCTGCGCCCGATCTGGTCACGCTACGACGGCCCGCGTCCGCGGGTGCGGGGCCGCGATGAAGGCCCTGATCAAGGTCGGCTACGCCTGCAACGAGCACTGCACCTTCTGCCACACGCAGCAGCTGCGCCACATCGACGGTGGCGCCGACGAGATCACCGCCAAGATCCATCGCGCCCACGCGCTGGGCCACACCATGGTCGTGCTCTCCGGTGGTGAGCCGACCATCCGCGAGGAGCTGTTCCGTTGGGCCGGTCTGGTCGCGCACCTCGGCATGGACCTGGGCCTGGTGACCAATGGCCTGCTGCTGGCCTATCCCGAGCTGCTCGCGCGGCTGATGGGCTCGCGGCTGCGCTACGTGTACATGTCGCTGCACGCGGGCGAGGCCGCGATCCACGATCGCATCGTGCGGGCCGGCTCGTTCGCGGCGGCGACCGCCGCAATCGCCAACCTGCAGGGCCATGGCCTCGCGCCCACGCTCAACTGCGTGGTCACGCGGCAGAACCTCGCGCACCTGCGCGGGCTCGTCGATGCCGCGACGGCCTGGCCCGACGTCACGCTCAAGTTCTCGGCCTGCGAGCCCAAGGGCGGCGCGATGCGCCTGCTCGACATCGTGGTGCCGCGGCTGCGCGACACCGCGGCGGCGATCCTCGACGCGCTGCAGTACGCGCGTGAGCGTCTCGGCCCTGGTCGCGCCCGCCACGGCGGTGTGCCGCTGTGCCTGCTGCCGGGCTTCGAGTCGGACTACGACGACCTGCGCACGCATCGGTACTGGACCATGGTCGAGGTCGGTGAGCCCGACCTGTTGCCGGTCGACGATCGCAACAAGCTGCACCCGTCGCCGCACTGCGACGACTGTGCGATCCGGGGTGGCTGCCCCGGGGTCTTCCGCGAGTACCACGGGCGCCACGGTCACGCCGAGCTCGCGCCGCCACGCGCAGGCCTGCGCAGCAACTCCTTCTCGTGGGTGCTCGAGCAGGTCTACACGCCGACGGGCGTCGCCGATCACTGTCCGCTGCTCGACCCGGACGGACCCGGCGGTGGCAGCCTCGATCCATGGGAGCCCGCGCGGCACCTGTTCGTGCGGCACCGCGACCGGCTCGCGCGCTATCGTTGCGACAGCCGCGACTTCGACGACGACGCGATCGCGACCGTCAAACACGCGCATGGGCAGGTCTATCTCGACGCCTCGCGCAAGCCGGCCATCGACGACCTCGCCCGCGACCTCGTGAAGCTGGTGCGCAGCCCGATCTGCGCGCCGTGTCGACACCGCCACACCTGCACGGGGCTGTTCGAGCCGGCGCTGTCGTTCGATCTGGCCGATGCCGAGGCCGAGCTGCGCGCGCGCCTGGCCGAGCTCGGCGGTGACGTGCTCGAGATCGGCTGCGGCAGCGGGCGCATCACCGCCGTGTGGCGCGACGCGATCGCCCGCGGTGCGGTTCGCTGGTGCGGCATCGAGCCGGATCGCGACGCGCTCGCGCGGCTGCACGAGCGGGTGCCGGGGGCGCAGGGGCGGGCCGGGCTCGCCGAGGACGAGCTGGCGAAGCTGCCCGAGGCCAGCGTCGACCATGCGGTGATCGCCCACGCGTGGAACCATCTCGACGATCCCGCCCGCGTGATCGACGAGCTCGCGCGGGTGCTGCGGCCCGGCGGCGAGCTGTGGATCTTCGACGACGTGCCCTTCGGGCTCGCGCGCACGGGGGCGCAGCAGGCCCGTGCAGCGGCCGCCACGGCCGCCTGGGAGCACCTGCGCAACGACGACGCGGGCGCGGCCGCGGCCCGCATCGTCCACACCGAGCTCGTCGCGCTCGAGCGCCGCGACATCGCGCCCGACACGGGCAATCAGTGGCTGATACGCTACCGGCGGAGTCCTGCATGAGCGAATCCCTCTGGGGCCTGCCGGTCGATCAGGTCGAAGCCCAACTCGGCGCCGAGCTCGGTACCGCGGCCGTCACGCTGCGGGTCGACGACGGCGTGTACCCACTCGATGTGGTCTACGCCGCCGCGTATGCCTTCATCGCGCGCTGCTACGTGTTCCTCGAGCGCGACGCGAACCGGCGGCTGTGCGTGGTGCTCACGCCCAAGCAGGCCGCCGACGCGGAGGCCCTGCGCGCGCTGGTCGGCGAGTTCGCCAACGAGTTGCTGTCGGGCGCGTGTCGCCGCGAGATCACGCGGCAGAACCGGGCGCTCATCGAGTCGGTGACCCTGCAGGCCTTCGGCGGCGCGATGGGGCCACCCTCGCTCGACGAGCTCGAGGCGTTCGACTTCACCGACGAGCCGTTCGACGACCCGCTGGGCATCGCGCAGTCGTGGGAGGACAAGTACAAGAAGAAGCCCAAGCCGGACGACGACGGGGGTGCGGCGTGAGGCTCTGCTTCGATCGCACGCTCTACGCCGGCAGCGCGCTCGACCAGGCGCTGCAGGCCTTCGCGTCGGTCGCGACCACCGTGCGCAGCGAGACCGAGACCGCCTTCGTGGTCGAGCTGTCGCTCCGCGCCGACGCGGCCCCGGCGGGTGCAGGCCGACGTCTGCGGCGCATCGCGCTCGAGCTCGGCAACTACGCGCTGGGCCTCACCATCGAGCGCGGAGGGCCCGACCGATGACCACCGCGATGACGACCCCGGCGCTCGACACCCGCGGCTACCCGGCGTTCTTCCGCTATCGCGAGCTCGGTGAGCGCGTGGTGGTGACCAGCCTCGAGGGCGAGTGGGTGGTGCTCTCGCGCGAGCAGTTCCGCGAGTTCGTGTCGGGTAGGGTCGATCGCTCCGGGGCCCTGCACGCACAGCTGGCGGCGAAGAACCTCGTGCGCGAGAGCTTCGACGCCCGCCGGGCCGCCGAGATCCTGCGCCAGCGCAAGCGCTTCCTGCACGCGGGGCCCAACCTCCACCTGGTGGTCGTCACGCTGCGGTGCAACGAGACCTGCGTCTACTGCCACGCCTCGCGGGCCAACCTCGACGCGGTGCACACCGACATGACGCCCGAGACCGCCCTTCGCGTGGTCGACCTGGTGCTGCGCACGACCAGCCCGCACGTGACGATCGAGTTCCAGGGTGGAGAGCCGCTGGTCAACTTCCCGGTCGTGCAGCGCATCGTCGAGTACGCGCTCGAGCGCAACCGTGGGCTCGGCAAGCAGCTCGAGTTCACGATGGTCAGCAATCTCTCGCTGATGGACGAGGCCAAGCTCGCGTGGCTGCTCGAACACCGCGTGCAGATCTGCACCAGCATCGACGGCCCCGCCGATCTCCACGACAAGCAGCGCAAGCTGCCGCAGGCCTCCGCGTTCGGCAGCGCGCTGCCGTGGATCCGCCGCATCAACGAGGCCTACGCGGCGGCCGGCCTCGACCCGACGCTCTATCACGTCGAAGCCCTCCTCACGACCACCAAGGAGACCCTGCAGCGCTGGCGCGAGGTGGTCGACACCTACGTGGAGCTCGGCTGTCGCGCGTTGTTCCTGCGCCCGGTCGATCCGTTCGGGTTCGCCGAGAAGACCCGGCGCGTGGTCGAGTACCCACGCAGCGAGTACCTGGCCTACTACCGCCAGGCGGTCGACTACATCATCGAGCGCAACCGCCAGGGCGTCGAGATCCTCGAGCGCTACGCAGCGATTTTCCTGACCAAGATCCTGAGCGGCGACGATCCCAACTTCCTCGACATCCGCAGTCCCGGTGGCGCTGGCATCGGGCAGCTCGCCTACGATCACGACGGCAAGATCTATAGCTCCGACGAGGGGCGCATGCTCGCCGCGGCCGGCGACGCGACCTTCCTGCTCGGTGACGTCCGCACCGCTCGCTACCGCGACATCGTCGGGCACCCGACGATCCGCGCGATGGCGGTGGCCTCGAACCTCGACGGACAGCCCGACTGCGTCGACTGCCCCTACGTGCCGTACTGCGGCACGCAGCCCGAACACAACCACAAGACCCTCGGCACGATGATGGGGCGCATGCGCGAGAGCTCGATGTGCGCCGTCCACAAGGGCATCCAGGACTACCTCTTCGAGAAGCTCGCGACCGCAGACGCGGCGACCCTCGAGGTGCTCTCGCGCTGGACCACGATCCGACCGCGCGATCACTTCCTGCAGGATCGCGCGGCGCCGTAGCTCACTCGAGGCGTGGCATCGCTGGGGTGGATCGTCCCGCGCGACATCGCGCGCCACCCTCTGGGCTGGCGCCGTCGCGCGGGCGCGCCGGCGCCCCGAACAGGCCCGCGGGTCCGCCGCCCCACGGCATGGCACCGATGTGGCCGATCAGCGTTCACCCGCGACCAAGCGGCCAACTTCGCGCGGGCGGCTGGTATCATTCGACAACGGGATACTGCCGATGGACGAGCCCCGAGACCAACCGGACGACGACGAGGCGCTGCCCACGTACAACCGTGCGCCCGCGGCGATGCTGGCCGCGGAGCAGCGCGAAATCTCGGTGCGCGCCAAGGACAACGCCGACGAAGGCCCCGACACCATCAAGGGCGAGGCGGGCATGGCCGCGCCGACCCACTGTTCGCACGGCAGTCACGGCAGCCACGGCAGTCACGGCAGTCACGGCAGTCACGGCAGCCACGGCAGCCACGGTAGCCACGGCAGTCACGGGAGCTGGTGACCGTGGCGGACGGCGGAGTCGGCGAACAGGGCGCGCTCGGCATCGAGCAGCGCATCGCCGATCGCCGTGAGCGAGTCCATGTGCTCACCGGTGCCGTCTGCAACAACAACTGCATCTTCTGCATGGAGGAGGATCGGGACGGCCGTTACGTCACCAACTCGGCGACGACGGACGAGACCGTGCAGTGGATCCTCGAGCACAACCGTGGCTGCGAGGAGGTCTGCTTCACCTCCGGCGAGCCGACCACGAACCCCGCGCTGCCGCGCTGGATCAAGGCTGCGAAGCGCCACGGCGTGCCGGTGATCAGCGTGATGACCAACGGTCGCGCGCTCTCTTACGAGCGCTACGCCAAGGGGCTGGTCGCCGCGGGCTTGAACCGGGTCTACATCTCGATTCACGGCCACGAAGCGAAGCTGCACGAGGGCCTCACGCGCACACCCGACAGCTTCGCGCAGACGCTCGCGGGCATCGACATGGTCGCGAGCCTGCGACGACACGGCGTCGGCTTGCACACGTCGACCGTGATCACCCGGCGCAACCTGCCGCACCTGGGTCCGATCTATCGCTTCCTGCGGGCGCATGGCGTCGAGCAGGTGGTGTTCAATGTGATGCAGGCCAACGGTCGCGCCAACACCCACTTCGATCAGATCTTCCCGCGCTACCGCGATATCGCAGCGGGCTTCGCCGCGTTCGTGCGTGAGCAGCAGCGGGTCGAGCCGCAGCCGATGGCGTTCCTCGTCGACATCCCGTTGTGCACGACCGGTGAGGTGCCCGACTTCAACCGCGGCTACGTCGAGCGCTACGTCCACTTCGAGCCCGCGGCCGCCGCCGCGCGTGTGCGCGTCGGCGAGCCGACCCTCACAGGACTGCCGGTCGAGGGCGAGCCCGGGCTGGTCCAGCTGCGACGCGCCGATCTCGACGATGCCGCCCGTCGCAAGCGCGAGGCGTGCAACTCGTGCCGGTACGATTCCGTCTGTGAAGGGGTGTGGTCGAACTACCTCCGGCGTCATGGCTGGGAGGAGTTCTCGCCGGTCCAGCTCGGCGGCGCGGCCACGGCCGCGGTGGCGGACGAGTCGATGGTGGGGGAGCACGGGTGATCGACGACTCCGAGAGCAGCACGCGCGAGCGTCGGCCGACGATGGAAATGACCACGTTGGCCCGCACGACGCAGTTCGTGCAGCCCCGGGCATCGATCGAGCCGCGGCCGGGCACCCAGCGCGTGCTCTACCTGGGCGAGTCGACGCGTGAGTACTCGACCGTCCTCGAGCTGCTCGAGCAGGTCGCCGATCCCAACTTCGTCTGCGATCACGCGGCCGACGAAGTGCTCGCGATCCAGGCCCTCACCAGCGCCGAGTACGACGCGGTGCTGGTCGAGGTCGCCGCGGATCGCCGCATGTGGACGCGCCTGGTGCGAGACCGACGGCTGCCGAGCGTACCCCTGGTCGCGATCGACATGACCGCCAAGCCCGAGCAGCGCTCGGCCCGGCGCAACATCCTGCAGCACGACGGCGCCGACGCGGTGGTGCTGCGCTCGGAGATCTCCGGTGCGTTGCTCGAGGCCAGCGTGCACGCGGCGATCGAGCGCGGTCGCATGCGTCGCGCGCTCGCCGAGGTGCAGGAGCGCTTCGCCCTCGCCGTCCGCGGCAGCAACGACGGTGTGTGGGAGTGGCTGCTCGACAGCGGTGAGATGCACTTCTCGCGGCGCTGGCGTGAGCTGCTGGGCTACGGCATCGATGACCTCTCGAACGAAGTCGACGAGTGGTTTGGCCGCGTGCATCCGGCCGATCTCGAGGCCCTGCGCGCGGACATCGAGCAGCACCTGGCGGGCGACAAGCCCTTCCACGAGAACGAGCATCGCCTGCGTGCCAGCGACGGCACGTACCGCTGGGTGATCAGCCGTGGCGTCGTCCAGCGCGACGCCGCGGGGCGACCGGTGCGCATGGCTGGCTCGCTGACGGACACCTCCGACTTCCGCCTGCGCGAGCAGAAGCTGCTCGAGGAAAGCCGCAACGATCCGCTGACCGGCCTGCCCCGTCGCGAGCCCTTCATGGAGCGGATCGCCCGCGCGATCGAGCTGCGCAAGCAGGACTCCAGCTACCGCTTCACGGTGCTGATGGTCGACGTCGACCGCTTCCGCTGGCTCGCCGACAGCATCGGTCACCAGGCCGCCGACGGCATGCTCGCGATCCTCGCGCGTCGGCTGGGCGGCTGCGTGCGGCCCGGCGACGTGGTCGCGCGCTTCGGCGGCGACAAGTTCGCGGTGCTGCTGGAGAACCTCGACGACGTCGACGCCGGCACCGACATCGCCAACCGCATCCGCGTCGCGGTCCGCGACCCCTTCGAGGTCGACGGGCAGACCGTCTACGCGACCGTCAGCATCGGCCTGACGACGAGCACCCGCGGCTATGACGACCCGCAGGAGGTCATCAACGATGTCGGCGCGGCCGCGACGAAGGCCAAGGAGCGGGGTCAGGATCGGCACGAGGTCTTCGAGACCAAGATGCGCATCGACGCGCTCACGCACCTGCGCCTCGAGGTCGCGCTGCGGCAGGCGGTCGAGCGCGAGGAGTTCGAGCTGCACTACCAGCCGATCGTCGCGCTCGACACCGGCAACCTGCTGGGCTTCGAGGCGTTGACCCGCTGGCGGCACCCACGACGCGGCATCGTGCCGCCCTCGGAGTTCATCCCGGTCGCCGAGCAGACCGGCCTCATCCTGCCGATCGGGCGCTGGGCCATCCACGAGGCGGTGCGGCAGCTACGACACTGGCAGCAGGCGCTGCCGGAGCTTCCGCCGCTGTCGATGAGCGTCAACCTCTCGGGCCGACAGCTCGCCGATCCGCGCCTGCTCGAGGAGATCGACAACGCGCTGCGCGGCAACGAGGTCGCCCCGGGCTGTCTGCGCCTGGAGCTCACCGAGAGCGTGCTGATGGACAACGCCGAGGCGGTGCTGCGCGTGCTCGAGACGCTGCGCGGCACGGGCGTCCGCATCTGGGTCGACGACTTCGGCACCGGCTACTCGTCGCTGTCGTACCTGCACCGATTCCCCGTCGACGGCCTCAAGATCGACAAGGCCTTCGTCGACGTGCTCGACGGCAGCGAGCAGGGCGCGGCCATGATCCGCACGATCGTCGGGCTTGCGCAGGCGCTCGGCGTCGACGTGATCGCCGAGGGTATCGAGTCGCGCTCACAGGCCGAGCAACTGCTGCAGCTCGGCTGTCTGCGCGGGCAGGGCTACCTGTTCGGACATCCCCTTCGCGCCGCTCGGGTGCCGGAGCTGTTCGCGCCCGCGGTCTCGCTCACGAGCTCGTGAGCGTCGAATCGCCCCACGCGTGACGGACACGAAAAAGGGGAAGGACGGTTCGTCCTTCCCCCTTTCGTCGAGGCCTCTGTGCCAGCTCAGAAGCTGACCGGATACACCGTGCCCTGCGTCTCCGAGGTGAAGCGCGAGAAGTGGGCGTCCTTGAGCGCACTCGCCACGCACTCGCCCAGCGGGGTGCCGGCGTGGGGGTCGAGTGCGGAGGCCGAGATGACGTCGCCGGAGTCGCCGGCGATCGACACCTTCACGCGCACCGTCTCACCCGCGCTACCACCACAGGCCTTGGCCTTGGCCTTCGCGGAGGAGAAGCCCTGGCGCAGCTGCGACTCGCTGAGCTTGTCGGCCAGCTTCGCGTCGAGATCGGGGCCGTTGCGCTCCTTCTTGCGGAGCTCGGCGCAGCCGGGCTTGTTCGGGTCGAGCACGCACTCCGCACGGAAGCGCTCGTCGATCTCCTTGGGCGTGAGCGACTTGGGCTCGGCGGGCTCGGGCGGGCCCGAGGGCTCCGGCGGACCGGCAGCGGGCTTCTTTTCGCCCTTCTTCTTCTGCGTCACCGAGACCTCGACCTTGGCCTCCTTCGGCGGCTCTTCGACCACCGGTGGCGGCTCCTCGACGACCGGCTCCTCGACCACCGGGGGCGGCACGACGACCGGCGCGGGCTTGGGCGGCTCGGGCTTGGGCTCGACCACCGGCGGTGGCGTCGGGGCGGCCGCGCGCACCTCGGCACCCGCGGCCGCGGTCTTGTTCGCGTCGCTGTCGGGGCGCATCGCCACCCAGGCGACGCCGCCGAGCACGAGGGCTCCGAGCGCGAGCATCCACAGCATGCCGCCCTTGCGCTGCTCCTCCTGCTTGGGCGCAGGCGCAGGCGTCATCGTCACCGCGGCTGCGGTGGCGCGGTGCTCGGTCTTCGGCAGTGGCGCGGGCACGGCCACGGTGGCGGTCTTGGGCTCGGCCTTCGGCGCGACCTCGGCGAGCGAGACGGCGGCGGCGACCGGCTTCGAGTCCGCCTTGGCCTCGGGCTTGGGCTCGGGTTTGGCCTCCGCCTTCGGCTCGGCCTTGGGCGCGTCGGCGGCGGCCTCGGCCTTGGGCACCTCGCCGGTCTTCGGCTTCGGCGGCGGCGGTGGTGGGGGCTTGCTCTCGCTGGTCGGTCGCGTGGTGTTGGCTGCGACCGGCGGCGGCGCCTCGAGGGCCGCGTCACCGATCAGCGCCGCGGCCGCGGCTCCGCCATAGCCTGCGCCGGCACCATCGTCGAGGTCGTCGTCGTCGTCGTCCGAGCTAGCGGCGATCTCGTCGTCCTCGATCCCGAGCGATTGCGCGATCTCCATGATGTCGGCGTAGCCCGACGTCTCGGAGGGGTCGCGTTCCTTCTCTTCGTCCTGCGCTACGGTGCCCATGATCCATCATCCTTCGTGGTGTCGATCCACGTGTCTTGTCGGCGTCGGTTCCGGTCCCTCTGCCTACGAGATGCGACAGTGTAGCGCGAACGATCCGGTCGTGCCCATCGGCGGGTCTCCGCCGTGGGCGCATGCGCGTCGGCGCACCAGGCCTCGTCCGCTCGCTCCACGCCCACTGCCGCCCATCGGCGTACATGGCGGCCGTCCGGTTCTCCTTCATCGCCGATTCGTTCGACTTCGCAGTCCCGCCGTGCCGGCGCTGCCCATCACGCGTGGGACCCGTCACATCGGCGGGCGGTGCCCAGCTCGCGAACGCGCGGCCTCACGCACGCTCGCGCGTTCAGTGCAGCGCGTGGCCCTTCGGCCTCACGGCGCCGGCGTGGGCGTGGACGTGGGCGCAGGCGTGGGCGCAGGCGGCTCGGGCTCCGGCTCGCCGTCGCCACCGCCCGCGCTCCCGAGCGCCGAGGGCGGCAGCTTGCCCTTGTTGCGCTTGAGCCAGTTCTCCTGGCGTTGGCGCCGGAGCTCGGCGAGCTGCTCGGGGGTCTTGCGGAGGTACTTGGCGTTGTTGTCCGCGATGATGCCGAGGATCATCTTGGCCTGCTTGGCGTCGAAGCGCGACCACATCTGCACGTCGGTGTTCTTGCGCTCGAGCTCGACCGGGTCGTAGATGATCCCCTTCACCAGCTTGAGCTCGATGCGGCTGTCGAACAGCTTGCCGACGTCCTCGCGCCAGAACTTCTCGAAGGCCTTGGCGTCGACGATCTCGCTGAACTCGACCCGCACCAGCAGCTCGGGATCCTCGGTGGCCTCGGCCGAGAGCTCGATGCCGTCCGGCACCGTGAACGGCAGCTTGGCGCGCTTGAGCGACGCTCGCAGGTCCTTCATCACGACCTGCAGCCCAGCGGTGGGCTGACGGGCCGCGAACGTGCGCAGCTTGACGAGGTTGGCCACGAAGTTGCCCGCAGTCTTCTCGTCGCCGAGCTCGGGCGCGATGATGTGGCGCAGGAACTCGTCGCGCACGTAGACCGCGATGTGGTCCTCGAGCAGGACGAACCAGCGGTTGTCGACGTCGGGCGAGCCATCGAGCGGCTTGGGGTTGCCGCGGATGATGCCGTTCTCCTCGATCCACTCGATCGACTCGTCGTTGGCCGCGGCCGCGCGCTCGATGCCTCGCTGGACCTCGTCGCGCGACATCCGATAGTCGACCGCGAGGAAGGTCTGTCGCCAGTCACGTAGATCGGGGCTGGCGATCACGATGTGGTCGAAATCCCGCAGCGCATCGAAGCCGCCGGCGGTGATGAGGTACTCGAAGTCCGGCAGCGGGGCCATGACATCGAGCGCCTGCTCGGCAAAGCTGAGCTTGCGGATCTTCTTCGGCACCAACATCACGAAGTAGGTGCTGTTGGTCGGGCCGAGCTCGTCGACCTTGGAGTGCTTCTGACCGCCGAGGTCGCGCTCGGGCTCCTTGGGCGGCTCGGGCTTGGGCGGCTCGGGCTTGGGTGGCTCGGGGGTCGGCTCGGTGGCGGGCGCGGGCGGCTTCACCTCGGGCGGCGGCGGAGCGACCACGGGTGCCTGCTTGGGCGCCTCGGGCATCGCGCCCTGGATGGTGTCCGGGTCGATCAGCTCGACCTCCGTGAACTCGAGCTCGAGGTCGACCTCGATGTGCGGCGCCATCGACAGCATGCCCCACACCACCGGCGCGGCGTGGAGCACCGCCGATCCGATCATCGCCAGGGACTTGCGGCCGACCTCTCGCACGACGGAGCTTCGACGGCGAACATAGCATGCCATGCGCCGCGGTGCCGCCCGCGGCGGCCTCCGGCACGGCTCAGGAGCCGTAGCGCGCGACGACGCGTTCGACCTGGGCGCGGAAGTCGGCCTCGCGATGGCGGGCGAATTCCTTCCAGGTGCACAGCGTTCGCGGATCGGTCACGCGATCGATGAACAGTGTGGCGTCGAGGTGATCGACCTCGTGCTGGAACGTCCCAGCGGTGATGCCCCGGACCTCGCGGTCGATGGCGTTGCCGTCGCGGTCCCACGCCTGCACGCGCAGCTCGGCGAAGCGCGACACCACCCCGCGAAGGTCGGGCACCGACAAGCAGCCCTCGTAGTTGTCGAAGCGCTCCTCGGACAGCGGCGTCAGCACCGGGTTCACGAGGATGGTGAGCGGGATCTTCGGCTTGTACGGATAGCGCGGGTTGCCGTCGACCTCCATCACGCACACGCGCACGGGGCGATGCACCTGGATGGCCGCGAGCCCAGCTCCGTTCGCGTCGCGCATGGTCTCGACGAGGTCGTCGATGAACTGCTGGAAGGGCGCGCTGCGCAGCTCGTCGCGCTCGACCTCCCGGGCGCGCTCACGCAGCACCGGCGCGCCGATCTGGGCGATCTTCAGCAGTGTCACGCACCGCCTCCGCGGATGACCTTGGCCTTGAGGGCAGCCTTGCCGTCCTTCACGTAGACCGTGAACTGCACGTCGCGCACGTCGCTGTGCTTCTCGAGGATGTCCTGGGTGTTCTTCGCCAGCTTGCGGGCGAACTTGTCGAACGTGAAGCCCTCGACGTTCTCACCGCAGGCGATCTTGACCTGCAGGAACTCCTCGAAGACCTCGCGGTGGTATCGCGTGCGATCGTCGTCGTCGTCGCCCGCGTCGGCGGGCGGCGTCGCGAGCGGTGGCGCGGGGACCGGCTCAGTGGTCGCCGGGCGGGCCGGCGGCACGCTCACCGGCGTCGCGGCGCGCGGGGGCGCGACTGCACGCGGCGCCGCGGGGGCAGGGCTTCGCGGGGGCGTCGGCGCGGCTGCGGGTGAGGCCGATGGCGAGGCCATGGGTGAGACCGGCTGCGCCGCGATCGGTGTCGGCCGCCGCGCCGGCGATGGGTTGGCGGCGGGCGCATTCGCGGGTCGCTCGGGCAGCCGCGTCGATGCACTCGGCTCGGCCGCGGGCTCGGCGTTCGCATCCTGTCGCGCGGTCACGTTGGTCTCGCGCGGATCGTCCTCGACCTTGCGCACCGAACGGGTCAGCTTGCGGCCACGCATCGTCTTCGGGCGCTGGCGCGTCGCGGCGCCGGCGTCCTCGCTGACCTCCTCGTCGATTTCGAGCTCCGCCAGGTAGGCCGCGCGCAAGGCCTCGTGGGCGGCGTTGGCCGCCCGGGCGACGTCGCCGGTGGGACCGCCGTAGCGATCGTGGAAGATCTGGTGCTGGTGGCCGCGCGCGACCGCCTGGAACTCGCCTGCGAGCCGACGCATGGGCCCGAGCGCTTCCATCTGAGGCAGGTAGAGCGCCAACGCGGCGCAGATCAAGAGCAGCACGGCGAGCAGCACCCAGTTGGCGGCCGAGACCACGCCGCGCTCGCGCGCACTCGCAAGCGCGTCGGTGAGATCGCGATGGCCTGCGGCGGCGGTGCGGCGCGACATCACCACCAGCAGTGCGCCGCCCTTGCCCTCGCCCGCCGGGCCGGGCATGCGACCGACCGCGCCGATGCGCGCATCGAGGCCATCGCCGACGCTGAACACCTTGCTCGCACCCTCGTCGGGCGCATCGTCGAGGTGCGCGACCGCGAGCTTCTCGAGCTCACCCGCGACCGGCTGGTCGCCGATGGTGTCGCCGATCAGCTTGCCGTTGCGCACCATGCCGGCCGGGTTCTCGGTGCCGAGCACGCGACGCAGCAGCGAGCCTGCGCCGATCGACAGCGGCTCGAACCCGACCAGCCGCCGTCCGTTGGCATCGGCCCGCATCACGCGGGCGGCGTGGATCTGTCCGCCGAGCATCAGCGAGAACATGCCGTCCTCGTCGGCGGGCAGCTCCTGGAACGGCGTGCTCGCGACCAGCTCGGAGACCAGCGGCTCACCAATGCCGCTCACCGCCACGACGTTGCCGGAGCCGTCGACGAACGCGACCGTCATGTCCGACTTGTTGCGCACGCGCAGGCCCTCGGCGGCCTCGGTGAAGACCTGCGGCAGCGGCAGCTTCTCCGGCGGTAGCTTGGCCTCCTGCTCGGGCGTGCGGGCCAGCGCCTCGCGCACGTTGGGGTCGAGCAGCATGGTGCCCACCTGCCGAGCGGGCGCCGACTCGAGCTGGGCCCCGAGCGCGGCGACGCCGGCCTCGGTGACGGCGTGCAGCGCTGCGCGGTCGCTCTCGGAGAAGTCGGTGCCCTGCGCCTTGGAGAGCAGGAACATGCCGCCGAGGCACAGGCTCGCCAGTGCGGCAAGGATCACGCCCCAGACGCGGGTCAGCAGCATCGCGGCGCACAGTGTAGGCCCGATGGGCGCGTGGCCGCAAATGCCTGGCGTCGGACTCTCGCATCGGCTCGTGACTGCGCGCGGGATCACCCTGCGTGGCGCCACGGACTCGCGAGTGATCGGATCCGCCGATCCGCGGCTGCAATGTGTCGATGTTGCGGGTCGACGAACGCCGTCGTGCGCGTCACGGTGCTGTGGCTCGGGGTCGTGGTCGCCCTCGTGGGAGGGTCCATGGCCACACGGGCCGGCGTGTGGACGGGCGTGCATGCGCCGCTGGTGTTGGTCGCGGTGCTCGGGGCGTTGGGCCTCACGCTGTGGGCCGTGTGCGCGCGCGGTCCGGGGGCGCGACGATTGGCCGCTGCGCTGATCCTGCTCGCGCTGGCGCGTGGCCTCGCGGTCGGTGCCGACGAGCGCACGCGCGACTGGCCTGCGGGGCGCGGGGAGATCGCCGCGGTGGAGCGGTTCGCGATCGAGGCCGCGGGTTGGCCGGGGGCCCGTTGCTCGGTGGTCGCACGGCCGCGGGCGAGTCCGCAGCGGGCATGGCTCGACCTGCCGCCCGAGATCTGCCCGATCGCCGCGGGTGCCGAGGTGATCGTGCCGCTCGATGCATTGCGTTTCGTGCACGGCCCGGTGTGGCCGGGCGCAGCCGATCCGCTGGCGTTCGCGCGGGGCCGCGGGGCCAGCTGGGCGCTGTCGGCCGATCGGGCGTGGCGCTCGCGCGCCGACGACGACGGGTACTGGTCGGTGGTCGCGCGGGCTCGGCAGGCCTGGTGGGCCGAGAGCCGCGGCGACGATGCCCGCGCGCTGGTGGTGTCGAGCCTGTTCGGCGTGCGTGCGGCACTGTCACCGACGCGCCGGCGAGAGCTCGCCATCGCGGGGCTCGGACATCTGGTCGCCGTCAGTGGCATGCAGGTCACGTTGATCGCGTGGTTGGTGTGGCGCGGCGCGCTGCGGGTGACGGCGTGGTTCACGGACTCGCCGGCCCCCGCGGCGCTGACTGGGCTGCTGCCGGTGGTGGCGTACGTCGGCTTGGTGGGCGCCGAGGCGCCGGCGGTGCGCTCGGCGATCATGGTGGTCGCGTTGGGGCTGGCGGCGTGGGCCGCCCGCCCGCTCCACGGCGTGACGGTGCTGGCGTGGACCTCGGCGGTGATGTTGGCGTGGCGACCGGCGTGGGCCTTCGACGTCGGCTTCCAGCTGTCGTTCTTCGCCATGGCCGCGCTGCTGCGCGCACCCGAGCGGGCCGGGCTCGCGCTGCAGAGCTGGCGGGTGAGCTGGGCGATTGCGCCGGTCGTCGCATTGCACTTCGGAGAGACCGGCGCGTGGTCGGTGGCGACCAACGTGGTCGCGGTGCCGGTGTTCTCGCTGGTGCTCACGCCCGCCGGCGTGCTGGCGGCGGTGCTCGACCCGTGGCTCGGTGCAGCCGCTTGGGTGCCGGCGAGGTGGGCTGCCGCGCTGGTGCTCGACATCGCATCGGTCGGCGCCGCGTTGCCGCGGGTACCACCCGCCGCGCTCGCTGCGACCGCCGCGTTGGTGCTGGTCGGGCACGCGTGGCGACGGCTGGCATGCAGGCCTGCGTGGCGGCGGTGGGCCCCGACGACGTTGGTCGCGGTGCTCGTGATCGCGGCGTGGGCGTGGCGACGCGACGCCATCGAGCCGGGGTCGGTGCCGGCGATCCGCGACGCGCGGTGGTTCGCGTTCGGCCCCCTGCGGGCGCCGGCGCTGGTGGTGCGTGGCGCCGACGAAGGCCACGCCTGCGTGGTCGACCCCACCGGCGATCCCGCGCAGTGGCCACCCATGCTCGAGGCGCTCGGCGTCGCGGTGATCGACGACGTCGTCACGCGGCGACCGCCGCGGCCGGGCACCCTCGACGACGCGCCCCACGTGGTCGCGCTGCATCGCGAGCTCGCGGCCACCGGCTACGACGCCCCCGTGGCCGAGAACGGCGGCTGTGAGGGGCCCAGCGTCCAGATGGCGAGCGCCGCGATCGCGGTCTGTCGCCGCCGCCACGACGGGCCCTCGTTCGCTGCCTTCGATGGCACGTTGGTGCACTGTTTCGCGGGCGAGCGCTGGCTCGACGGGGTCGGTCTACAATGATCTCGGCGATGCCACCGGCGCGAACGCTCTACCCGTTGCTGCTCGAATCGAACGGCCCCCATCACGGCCGCGCGCACGAGCTGCCCTATGGCATCCATGTGCTCGGTCGCGGCAGCGAGGCCTCGGTGCAGGTCGAGCACGAGGACGTCTCGCGGCGGCACGCCGAGCTGATCGTCAGCCCCGACGGCGTGGTCGTGCGCGACCTCGAGAGCAAGAACGGCGTGCGCATCGACGGCGAGCCGATCACCGGTCCGACCAAGGTCACCCACGGCCAGGTCATCGCGCTTGGCGATCTCGCGTTGACCTTGAGCCACCCCGCGTCGCAGGTCGCCGACGTGCTCGCGCGCGCTGGTGAGACCACGATGACCGCCACCGATCCGCGCACGCTCGAGCGCCGGGGCGTCGGCACGCTGTGGCTGCCGCTGCTCGGCGTGCTGTTGTTCGGCGCGCTGGTGACCGCCATGATGCTGCTCTGAAGAGACGCCGCGACCGCGCGGAGGAGGTCCAGCCCTGCGTGGCCGCTTGCGCGGTGGAACTCGATACACTCGGCGCGCGCCGTGACCGAAGCCTTCGCCCGCCTACCCAAGATGGACCGCGTGCTCGATGCAGCCCCGCTCGCGACGGCGCCGTGGCGGCGCGAAGTGGTGCGCCGGGTCGCCGAGGGCATGCTCGCGGCGCTGCGCGAGTCGCTTCGCCGCGCAACCGGCCCGGCCACCGGGGTGCCCGACGCCGAGCAATTCGCCGCGCAGGTCGCCGCGCGCCTCGAGGCGCTGTGCGGCCCGCACCCGCGCGCGGTGATCAACGCGACCGGCGTGCTGCTCCACACCAACCTCGGCCGCGCGCCGTGGTCCGAAGCAGCGATCGCTGCCGCGGCGATCGCAGCCGGCCCGTGCGATCTCGAGGTCGAGCTCGACAGCGGCCAACGCGGCTCTCGCTTCGCGTGGACGCGACCGCTGCTGGCGGCGGTCATCGGCGCGCCCGACGTCCACGTCGTGAACAACAACGCCGCGGGGCTCCTGCTGGCGTGCACCGTGCTCGGAAGCCCCGGTGGGGTCGCGCTGTCGCGCGGGCAGATGGTCGAGATCGGCGACGGCTTCCGGGTCGCGACGATGGCGGCCGCCGGCGGCTGCCGCATCGTCGCGGTCGGCAGTACCAACCGCACCCACGCCGCCGACTACGAGGCCGCGCTGGCGCCCGGCCCCGACGGCGGTGCGTCGGCGCTCCTCTGGGTGCACCTGTCGAACTTCGAGCAGCACGGCTACGTCGCCGAGGTCGCGCTGCCCGAGCTGGCTGTGATCGCGCGCGCCCACGGCGTGCCGCTGGTGGCGGATCTCGGCAGCGGTTCGCTCGGCGCGGGGCTGCCCGCGCGCGAGCCGACCATCGCGTCCTACCTCGAGCACGGTGCCGACGTGGTGTTGGCCAGCGGCGACAAGCTGCTCGGTGGGCCGCAGGCCGGCATCGTCGCGGGCACGCGCGAGGTGGTCGAGCGCATGCGTCGGCACCCGATGGCGCGGGCGCTGCGACCCGACAAGGTCACGCTCGCGGCGCTGCACGCCACTGCGGCCGCACACGCCGCGCGAGGTGTGCCGCCGCTGCCGTTGCACCGCATGGTCGCATGCACGCTCGACGAGCTGCGCACGCGCGCGGCCGCGGTCGCCGAGGCCCTCGGGCTCGCGGCCGACGCGGTGCAGCCGTGCGATGCGACCATCGGCGGCGGCTCGCTGCCGGGCGATCGCATGCCCAGCATCGCGGTGCGATTGCCGGCCGGCGGGCGGGCGAGCGCGCTGGCCCGGCGGCTGCGCACCGGCGAGGTCGCGGTGGTGGGTCGCATCGAGGACGAGACCGTCTGGCTCGACCTGCGCACGGTCGACCCCCGCGACGACGCGCGGCTGATCGCGGCCGCGCGCACGGCAATGCGCTGACGAGGGCGCCTCAGCGCCGCTGCACACGGATGCCGACGGTGGTGCCGCCACCCTGACGCGCGTCGATCCACGCGCCGCCGCCGTGGGCCTGCGCGATGCGCTGCACGAGCGCGAGCCCGAGCCCGAGGTGCGTGCGCCCGTCGTGGCCCTGGGCCCCGCGTGCGAAGGGTTCGAACGCGCGCGCGCGCTCGGCCGCGTCGATGCCAGGCCCGTCGTCGTCGACGGCGAACGTGATGCTGTCGCGGTCGCCCTCCACGCGCAGCGCGACCACCCCGTCGCCGTGGGCACGCGCGTTCTCCAGCAGATTGCCGAGCGCACGGCCGAGCAGCGTCGGATCGCCGAGGAAGGTGTCGTCTTCGTCCCTGGCGACCAGCAACGTGCGTGGCAGGCCCGCCTGCGCCAGCGCCCGGGTCGCGACCGCGCGGGCCGACAGCGGCGTGGTCGCCATCGCGGAGAACTGCAGGCGTGCGTCGGCCAGCAGCTTGCCGACCAACGCGTCGAGATCGGCGATCTCGCGCTCGAGATCCTGCAGCGTGGCATCGTCGGCGCCGCGGTCTCGCAGCAGCTCGACGAGCACGCGCAGGTGCCCGAGCGGCGTGCGGATCTCGTGGGACACCGCGGCCAGCAACGTGCGCGCCTCCGCGAGCTGGGCTTGCACGCGCGTGGCCATGTCGTTGAGCGCGACGCCGACCACCGCCGGCTCGCCACGCAGCTCCCGACCGATGTCGACGCGCGCGTCGAGGTCGCCTTCGGCGAGTCGTTTGGCGAAGCGCGTGAGCGTGTCGTAGGGCCGCGTGAGGCGCCGCGCGAGCATGCCTGCCGCACCCCAGAGCACGAGCCCGGCGGCGAACAACGCCAGCAACATCGCGGGGCCGCCACGGCGGGGGTGGGCCCAGCACGCGGCGATCTCTCCGAGGCGTTCGTGCTCGTCCTGCACCGGCGCGGTCAGGACGTGGTCGTCGCAGGCCGGACCATGGCGCTCGATCGTGCGGCCGTCGAGGTCGCGCAGCTCGATGCCGACCTCGAGGTCGTGTGCGGCGCGGGCCGCCAGCGCACTGCGCCGCTCGGGGTCGTGCCACACCTGGCCGAACTCGCTGCCGACGAAGCGCTGCAGGTTCGCGGTCATGTGGTCCCACGCGCGGGGACCCGGGCTCGACAGCGACCACACCGCGATCACCGTCAGGCCGGTCGCGACGATCGTCACGCCGAACCACAGCACCAACAGGTGCCGCAGCCGGCGGCCGCGATGCCGCGCATGTCGTCGTCTCATTCTTCGCCCTCGCGTGTGAGCATGTAGCCGACCCCGCGGATGGTCTGGATGCGGGTCGCGGCCTTTGGATCGTCGCCGATCTGCCGTCGCAGCCGCGAGATGTGGACGTCGATGGTGCGCTCGCCGACGTTGACATCGCCGCGGCCGGCCTCGGACAGCAGCGCCGTGCGTGGCACCACCCGTCCGGCCCTTCGCATCAACGCGACGAGGATGTCGAACTCGACTGCGGTCAGCTCGATCACGCGGCCCTCGCGGGTCACCTGCCGCGTGCCGACGTCGATCACGATGCCGCCCGCCGACAGCCGCTCCGACAGCAGCCCCGGTTGGCCGCGCCGCGTCACCGCGCGCAGGCGCGCGAGCAGCTCCCGCGGCGAGAACGGCTTGGCGACGTAGTCGTCGGCACCCAGCTCGAGCCCGACCACGCGATCGGCCTCGTCGCCCTTCGCGGTGAGCATCACGATCGGAATCGCGTCGCGCTCGCGGATCTTCTTGAGCACGCTGATGCCGTCCTGACGCGGCATCATGACGTCGAGCAGGATCACGTCGAAGCCGCCGGCGGCGAGCGCAGCCAGGCCGCGCGCACCGTCGGCGGCGTGCGTGAGCACGACGTCGTTGTCGCCCATGTATCGCGCGAGCAGCTCGAACAGCCGCTCGTCATCGTCGATGAGCAGGACCCGCAGGCTCACGTCGACCAGCTTACGTCAGGGCTCGTCGTCGCGCTCGCGGTCGCGGTCACGATCGCGATCACGGTCGCGACCGTGGTCGCACGCGTGG
>WBZX01001176.1_pt1 | contig 20385 bp, 13 predicted proteins | sample 5204211 | NCBI WGS metagenome assembly WBZX01 (sample SAMN12344362, study PRJNA552823) | activated sludge metagenome | biome: Activated sludge suspended growth; feature: Nitrification reactor; material: Wastewater; isolation source: activated sludge from nitrification reactor of wastewater... | reverse complement strand
CTGTCCCACCCCGCCGGGCGGGAAGAACTGCGTGGTTCCCGGCAGCAACGCGCAGATTTCGATCTACCTGCCGGGGCAGAGCACGGTGCAGCCGGCGTTCTACACCTTCACCACCGGCACGACCGGCAATGCGCTCCAGCCCAACGTCGTCGACGTTGTTGGCGGATCGGCCGTCTACGTGAACACCGGCCGCGAGTTCTTCGAGGGCTTCGACTATCTCTACGACGCAGCCGGCGGCTATGTCGGCTATCGCTGGAACGGCAAGGTCAGCAGCGCCTATGGCGGCACGACGCCCGTCCTGTCGCTGCAGAACACCGTCAACCTTGCCAGCGGCTTTTCCACCACCCTGCCGGTGCTCCTGGCCGGCGACACCACGTTGCTGCAGCAAGGCACGGGCACGTTCGGCGCGTCGGTCACGGGCACCACCAGCAATCTCACGGTCGGCAACGGAACAATTGCCTTCAACGCCCCCGTCACGCTCGGCACGGGCAACTTCACCGTCCAGCAGGGCCAGGCAACGATCAACACAAGCCTGTCGGCCACGACCATCACCATCGGCCCGCAAGGCGTACTGGGCGGCAGCGGCACCCTCATCGGCAATGTCGTGCATAACGGCGTGCTGTCGCCCGGCAACTCGATCGGGACGATCACCATCGTCGGCAACTACACGCAAACACCTGGGGCCTTCACCTATCTCGCCGAAGTGGCCGGACCGTCGATCAGCGACCGGATCAACGTCACCGGCACGGCGACGCTGCAAGGCGGCACCGTGGGCGTTGCCGCTGCGCCGGGCACCTATGCCCCGCGCACGACCTACACCATCCTGAATGCCAGCGGCGGCATCATTGGCACCTACGCGAATGCCGTCAGCAACTATCCCTTCCTGCAGCCGCGCCTGAGCTACGACGCCAACAACGTCTATCTGACCCTGCAGGTCGGCGGCTTCGCGCAGGCCGCGCAGACGCCAACGCAGGCAGCCGTCGGCGCCGTGCTCGACGCCAACGCCGGCAACGCGACCGGCGACTTCGCCACGGTGCTGGGCGCGCTCTCGACGCTGACGGTCAGCCAGGGCCAGGCCGTCCTGACGTCCATCAGCGGCCAGAACTATGCCGGCTTCTCCACCGCGATGGTGCAGAACGCGCAGCTCTTCATGAGCAACTTCTCCGCCCAGGCAGGCGGCGGCGGCCTGCGCGGCAGCAGCCGCGTCGCGCTGGCCGAAGCGTGCACCGTCGCATGCGATACGACGATGCCCGCCGTGTGGGGCGCCTGGGGCGGCGCACTCGGCGGCCTGGGTACGGTCGGTAACGGCGCGAACACCGGCGCCGTCACCTACAATGTCGGAGGCTTCGCCGCCGGCCTCGACCGTCTGGTGGCACCCGGCCTGCGCGCCGGCGTCACGGTCGGCTACACCAGCGGCACGCAATGGGTCGCGGGCTTCGACGGGCGCGGCGTCTCCGACACGATCCAGACCGGCCTCTACGCCAACTACAACGACGGCAAGGTCTACGCCGACGCCATCGTGGGCTACGCCTACAGCTCCAACCAGATGTGGCGCAACATCGCCGTCCCGGGCCTCGCAACGCGCACGGCGCAGGGCGTCACGGGTGCCAACCAGTTCTACGGCCAGATCGAGGGCGGCTATCGCTTCGACTTCGGCGGCGAGAGCAGCGCCTTCGTGACGCCCTTCGCCCGCCTTCAGGCCTTCACGGCAACGCAGAATGCCTTTACCGAGACCAATGCAGGCGCACTGAACCTCAGCGTCGCCTCGCAGACGACCAACTCGCTGCGCACGGTGCTGGGCGCCCAGCTCGGCGCCTCGATGGACATGGGCTGGCGCGAGCGCCTGGCCCTGCAGCTCCGGCTGGGCTGGAGCCACGAGTTCGGCGACGTGGCGCGGCCGGTGACGGCAACCTTCGCCGGTGCAGCCGCAATGCCGTTCACCACCTACGGCGCTTCGCCGCAACGCGATGGCGTCGTGCTGGGCTTTGCCGCCAATACCGCCATTGCACAGGGAACGACGGCGTTTCTGCGCTATGAGGGCGACATCTCCGGGCAGGACAGTGCCCATGCGCTCACGGCGGGCGTGCGCATCGTCTGGTAATTGGTGCTAGAGATCGGGCCGACCAACAGAAGGTACGTCCCGACATGACCGACAGCGTACCGGCGGCGCCAAGCTGCCGGCTCTACCTCATCTCGCCGGAGCGTATCGACCATCCGGTGCTGTTCGCCGATGAGCTGCGCGCGGCCCTGTCGGGTGGCGACGTCGCGGCTTTCCAGCTCAGGCTGAAGGATGTGGGCGACGAGGCGATCATCCGCACCGCCGACACGCTGCGGCCGATCTGCCAGCAGCGCGACGTCGCCTTCATCCTGAACGACCGGCCCGACCTGGCGGTGAAGCTCGATTGCGACGGCGTGCATGTCGGCCAGGACGACATGCCCTACATGGAAGCACGGCGCATCGTCGGCCCGGACCGGCAGGTCGGCGTCACCTGCAAAGCCTCGCGCCACCTCGCGATGGAGGCCGCCGAAGCCGGCGCCGATTATGTAGCGTTCGGTGCCTTCTTTCCGTCCGGCACCAAGGCCGTGACGACGCCCGCCGATCTCGAAATCCTCGAATGGTGGAGCGGCCTGATGGAAGTGCCGTGCGTGGCGATCGGCGGCATCACCGTCGAGAATTGCCGGCCGGTGGTCGCCGCTGGTGCCGACTTCCTCGCCGTCGCGGGCGGCGTGTGGAACTACAAGGACGGCCCCGAAGCCGCGGTCCGCGCCTTCAACGAGATCTTTGCCACCAGCTCGTCCTAGGCCATCGCCGGCACGGCTTCGCCGGTGAGGAAGCCGCGGAGGTAGAGCTTGCCGCGCATGTGTCCGGTCATCGGCTCGTCCGCGGCAACGGCGAGGCTGTCGTCCGGCGCGGTGCGCAGGTGGGTCGCCGAGGCGCTCAACAGGACGCCCGCATAATAGAGCCGGTTCAAGGCGCGAGCCTGGGCAAGCCTCTGCAGGATCGAGTCGTCGGGCGGACGGCCGAGACATGCCCGCATCAGCAGGCTCGCGAGTTCGGGCGAGCGCGCAAGATTGTCGAGTTGGATCGCGACGTCGACCAGCGGATCGTTAAGGTAGGCCGACTCCCAGTCCACCAGCCACAGGCGTTCGCCGTCGAACAGGATGTTCGCGGGCAGGCAGTCATTGTGACAGGAGACCGAATGTGCCGGGTCCCAGGCATAGGCGGCGCGAAGCCGTTCCAGATGCTCCAGATGTGGATCGAGAACCCCGGGCGCGAAGAGGCCCGTCCGCCGGACATGGGCGAACAGCCGCGCGACGATCTCCGGATACGGCACGAACGACGGAACGGCCGGCATTGCGTGCAAGCGACGAAGCAGCTCGCCCATCGCCGTCACAAGCGCGGACATGCCGCCCGGATAGGTGTGCAGCGGCTGCGTCTCGATGAAATCCGTCACCGCGACGCCGGCCGTCTCGTCGACATAGTGAACCTTGGGCGCGAGCCCCTGCTCCGCGGCCGTGCGCAGAGCGACATATTGGTGCGGATAGCGCAGCGGGCTGCGTGGCCCCTCGACACGCAGCAGATAAGGTCGACCGCCGGCTTCGATCCGCAGGATGGCGCCTGCCGATGCACCGACGGTCAGGGGCGCGATGGCGTTGATCGGCATCGCGCCGAAGCAGGCAGTAAGTGCTGCCTGCACGGTCTCGCGATGAGACTCAGGAACTGCGGTCAGCGCACCGGCAGCCACAGCACGTCCTCGATATGCCTGGCGCCGGTCGCCAGCATGACAAGGCGGTCGAAGCCGAGTGCGATGCCGGCGCAATCCGGCAGCCCGTGGTCGAGGGCGGCCAGGAAATCGTCGTCGACCGGCCAGCGCACGCCGTAGAGTTCTTCCTTCATGTCCATGTCGACTTCCAGCCGCTCCGCCTGAATGTCCGGATCGGTCAGCTCGCCGAAGGCGTTGGCAAGTTCGACGCCGCAGACATAGAGCTCGAAGCGTTCGGCCACCCGCGGATCGCCGGGCTTGGCGCGTGCCAGCGCTGCCATGGAGATCGGGTACTCGCAGAGGATCGTGGGCCGCCCCATGCCGAGCCGCGACTCGATCTTCTCGAACATGACGCGGAAGAAGACATCGTCCCAGCTGTCGCCCGCATGCATGGCAATGCCCGACGACGCCGACAGCGCATCGGGGTTGCCGAGGGTGGCAAAGAGATCGACGCCGGCATAGCGCTGGAAGGCTTCCGCCACCGTCAGCCGCTCCGGCTCGGCTTGGGGATCGCAGACATGGTCACCCCAGCGCAGTTCTTCGACGCCGGTCTGCCGCAGGAGCGCGGCGCAGTCGGCCATGATGGTCTCGTAGCCCACACCGGCGCGGTACCATTCGAGCATCGTGAACTCGGGATGATGCAGCGCCGAGCCCTCGGCATTGCGGAACACGCGCGCGAACTGGAAGAGCCTGGGAATGCCCCCTGCCAGCAGCTTCTTCATGGCGAATTCCGGAGAGCTGTGCAGCCAGCGTTCGCGCTCCTCGCCGTCGGGCAATTCCCAGTCGGTCACGAAGCCGGTGAGATGGACCTCCGCGCCGGGCGCCACCTGCAGGATCGGCGTCTCGACCTCGACGAAACCCTCGCCGGCAAACCAACCCCGAAGCGCCGCCTGCAATCGGTTGCGCGCCTGCAGGTTTGGCAGGCGGCGAGCAAGTTTGTCGGGACGCCACTCGGTCATGCCCCAACATCGCATGTGGCAACGCCAGCGTGTAGGGTATCGCCATGGCACCTCCGATGACTTTCAGGCAGATCGACGCCTTCTGTTCGAAGTTGCCGGCCGCAACCCGGACCGTGCAGTGGGCAGGCGTGATCGTCTTCAAGGTCGGCGGCAAGATGTTCTGCCTGATCGCCCCACCCGAGCATTCGGTCGCGCGCATTTCCTTCAAGTGCGCGCCCGAACACTACGATGCGCTTTCCCGGTCCGAGGGCTTCCGGCCGGCGCCCTACCTGGCCCGCGCCAAGTGGGTTGCGCTGGACGACCCCAAGGTACTGTCGCCGGCCGAGACTAAAGCCTACCTCAAGCGTGCCCATGCCGTGATCGCCGGGGCCCTGCCCCGGAAGAAACGGGCCGAACTAGGCTTCTGAGGCCCCGGTTGCGACCCCCGGCTGCCTTTGATAGAAGGCCGCGCCGGCCTCGTCCCGCTCCTGCGGACGGGGCCGAATTCCATTTTTCCGACCCAGCGGTAAACCCATGAAAGTCCAAGTCAATTCGATCCGTGCCGGCAATGTCATCGAATACAATGGCAAGCTCTGGGTCGCGGCCAAGGTGCAGCATATCAGCCCCGGCAAGGGTGGCGCCTTCGTGGCCATCGAGGCCAAGGCCCTGCGCGAAGGCAACAAGCTGCAGGAGCGCTTCCGCTCGGGCGAGACCATCGAGCGCGTCCATATCGACGAGCGCGAGTGCACCTACCTGTTCAAGGACGAGAACGGCTTCACGTTCATGGACAAGGAAACCTTCGAGCAGCTGACCGTCGGTGCCGACGTGCTGGACGAAGACCAGTCCAAGTTCCTGCAGGACGGCATGGAAGTCACCGTGTCGCTCTACGAAGGCACGCCGGTGGGCGCCGAGCTGCCCAAGACCGTGATCCTCGCGGTCACCGAGGCCGATGCCGTCGTGAAGGGCCAGACCGCCTCCTCTTCCTACAAGCCCGCGATCGTCGAAGGCGGCGTTCGCGTGATGGTGCCGCCGCATATCGGTGTCGGCACGCGCCTGGTGATCAACACCGAAGACGGCAGCTACATCGAACGCGCCAAGGATTGAGCACGACGTGGCCCTCCCCTACGACCGCCCTCCCCGCGAGAAGCCCGTCGCCCGCATCGGTCGCGCCCCCCTGGGCGAAGGCCGCGAGCGTTCTGGTCCGGCCGAGCGCAAGTCGCTGGCGCCGCGCTCGGCCACAATCACGGTGATGATCCGCGCCGCCTTCGCGGCGGCCAAGAGCCTGAAGCGCGACTTCGGCGAAGTCGAGCACCTGCAGATTTCCGAGAAGGGACCCGGCGACTTCGTGAGTCATGCGGACGTCAAGGCCGAGCGCACGTTGCGCGCCGAGCTTGCCCGCACGCGGCCGGACTACGGTTTCCTCGGCGAAGAGGGTGGCGAGACCAAGGGCGACGGCCGCAATCGCTGGATCGTCGATCCGCTCGACGGCACGACCAACTTCCTGCACGGCGTGCCACATTTCGCGATCTCGATCGCGCTGGAGCGCGAGAAGGAGATCATCGCCGGCGTCATCTACCAGCCGATTTCCGACGAGCTGTTCTGGGCCGAGAAGGGCAACGGCGCCTTCATCGACACGCCCAACGCGCGTTCGCGCCGGCTGCGCGTGTCGGGCCGCAAGGATCCTGCGCGCGGGCTGATCGGCACCGGCATTCCCCATATCGGCAAGGGCGACCATCCCGCCTATTTCGCCAAGCTGGCGGCGGTGACCGAGCGCACGGCCGGCGTCCGCCGCTGGGGCGCCGCAGCCCTCGACCTGGCTTTCGTTGCGGCCGGCCGCTACGACGCCTTCTTCGAGTTCGGCCTGGCGCCCTGGGATGTCGCGGCAGGCATCCTGATGGTCAAGGAAGCCGGCGGCGTGGTGAGCGACATCGCCGGTCAGCCCTACGAACTCGGCGGCCGCTCGCTGCTCGCCAGCAATTTCAATCTGCGCGACTCGATGGTCGAGATCCTGTCCAAGGCCTGACGGCCCGTCGAGCAAGCCCGCGCGCTGTTCGGGGCCCCACGCGTTCGAGCCCATTGAATTCCGTCGATTTCTAGGCAGGCCCGCTCCGGCGGGCCCAGCCCTAGCCGGTTGAGCGAAGATCGGCCTTTGGTTATGGTCCAACGGTGATTCTCGTTGAAAGGCAATCGGTTGTGCCTCTCTCTTCGCCGGTGGCGCGCAACCTCACCTTCGCTTCACGGGGCATGACCGCGTGAGCAACCCCCTGCCCTATCTGATCCGCATGCTGCTGTTCCTGGCAGCGGTCGCGATCATCGCCTATCTGCTGCACCACGACCTGCTGCGCGTGTTCCTGAACACGCCGATCCTGAACAGCGTGATCGTCGGCGTCCTGGTGATCGGCATCTTTTTCGTCATGCGTCAGGTCCTGTCCTTGTGGCCGGAAGTGCGCTGGCTGCGGCGGTTCCAGGCGCGCGAGCCGGGCGCCCCACCGCTCGACACCTATTCCATCGACCTGCTGTCGCCCATGGCCGCCATGCTGGGCGAACGTCAGGACAGTTTCCGCCTGTCGCCGACGGCGACGCGTGCTCTGCTCGACGGTATCGCCAGCCGCCTCGACGAGCGGCGCGAACTCAGCCGCTACATGATCGGCCTGCTGATCTTCCTCGGCTTGCTCGGCACCTTCTGGGGCCTGCTCGAAACGATCGGCGCCGTCGCCGACGCCATCGGCGGCATGCAGGTGACCGGCGGCGATGCCGTGCAGATGTTCGCCAAGCTGAAGGAAGGCATCGAAGGACCGCTCAAAGGCATGGCGACGGCATTCGGCGCCTCGCTGTTCGGCCTCTCGGGGTCGCTGGTCCTGGGCTTCCTCGAACTGCAGGCGAGCCAGGCGCAGGGCCGCTTCCACACCGAACTCGAAGAGTGGCTGGCCGGCGCCACGCGGCTGTCCAGCGGCGTCCTGCAGCCCGAAGGCGAGCAAGGCGTCTCGGCCTATGTCGAGGCTCTGCTGGAGCGCACCGCCGACGGGCTGGACGAACTCACCCGCACGCTTCGCCGCAGCGAGGAGACCCGCGAAGCCACCGCGGCGGCGAATGCGACCCTGGTCGAGCGCCTGGCGTCGCTGGCCGAGAGCATGCGCACGCAGCAGACCCTGCTGGCGCGCCTCGCCGAACATTCGATCGAGCTGCGCGGCACGGTCACGCGCCTGTCCGACCGCGGGCAGGGCGTCGACACCGAGGCGCTGGCGAACCACCAGCGCAATATCGAGGCGAGCCTCGCCCGGCTGGTCGAGGAAAGCGTGCGCAGCCGCGTGACCCTGACAGATGAGCTGCGCGGCGAGCTGCGCCTGCTGGCCCGGACGATGGCCGGCCGCTCCGGACCGCCGACAGCCGGCAGTTAGCGCCCCATGGCGGCCATCTCCTCACGCCGCCGCGGCGGCAGCGCCGACTACACCTGGCCAGGGTACGTCGATGCGCTGACCACGCTGCTGATGGTCCTGATCTTCCTGCTCTCGCTGTTCAGCGTGGCGCAATTCACGCTCTCCGACGCACTCAGCACCAGCGAGAACGCGATCGACCGCCTCAACAAACAGGTCGGCGATCTGGCAAGCCTGCTGTCGCTCGAGAAGAAGGCCGGCGAGAGCCTGCAGAAGGATCTCGAACAGCTCACCCTGCAGCTTCGCCAGAGCCAAGCCGAGCGCGAGCGGCTGAATGCCGACCTTGCCGGCCAGCGCAGCGCCGCCGACGCGCTGAAGGTCGAGCGCGATCAACTTACCGAGCGCCTCACCTCCATGCTGGCGGAGCGCGAACGGCTCAACGCCGCCCTGCAGGAAAGCGCCAAGGAAGCCGAAACCAAGAGCGCCGACCTGCAGAAGGAGATCGAGCGCCAGCGGCTGGAACTCACGCGGCTCGCAGCGTCGCTGGCCGCGGCCAACACGGAGAAAGGCAAGCTGTTCGGCGACCTGACCGAGGAGCAGAAGCTCTCGGCCGAACAGAAGGCCGCCGTCGTGCGCCTGACCGCGGAACTCGCCGCCCTCAAGGAGGAATTCGCCCGCCTCAACGCCGCTCTGGACGCGGCCGACGTCAAGGCCAAGGAGCAGCAGGCGCAGATCGTCGATCTCGGCCAGCGGCTCAACCGGGCGCTCGCCAGCAAGGTCGAGGAACTGGCGCGCTACCGCTCCGAGTTCTTCGGCAAGCTGCGCGATGCGCTGCGCGGCCAGCGCGACGTCCAGATCGTCGGCGACCGTTTCGTATTCCAGTCCGAAGTGCTCTTCCCGTCAGGTTCGGCGCAGCTCCAGCCCGGCGGCGAGAAGCAGCTCGCCAACGTTGCCCAGCGGCTGGTGGAAATCGCCTCGCGCATTCCCAAGGACATCAACTGGGTGCTGCAGGTCGACGGTCATACCGACGATAAGCCCATCCGGAATGCGCTCTATCCGTCGAACTGGGAGCTGTCGGCGGCACGCGCCATCGCCGTGGTGAAATTCCTTCATAGCCAGGGCATTCCCAACGACCGGCTGGTGGCGGCGGGCTATGGCGAATATCAGCCGCTCTCCTCCATCGACACCGCCCGTAACCGCCGCATCGAACTGAAGCTGACGAACCGCTAGGCTGCGGACGTCGGCTACAGCAATCCAAGTCGCTTCAGTTCCGCGGCCATTTCTGCCGGCATGTCGGCCGTATCGCCTTGCGAGAGGTCGGGCGGCGCGCGTTCGGGTTCGAGATAGCGCCATCCCTGGAAGGCCTTGCAGGCGCGCGGCGCCGTCTGGATCAGGGGGCGTTTGACCTTGATCTTGCAGTACTTCTTGCCGTCCTCGTCGTCGATGTCCTCTTCAAAGCCAACCAACTCCTGGCGGCAGCGGATGACGCCGCGCACCACCCAGTAGAGCGAGCCGCCGTCGAGCAATTCCTTGGCACGGCGCGGCGTGTTGCGGGTATAGACCCAGTGCGGTGAACGCGGCGACTGCCGGCGTTGCTTGCGACGGGCGGCCTGGAGTTTCTTCATGTGCGGAAGATCGTCGACGCCGACCGCGAGCTTGATGAGATGCAACGCCATGGCTTGCGCTTAATACGGCGGGTGCCGCCTGCTCAAGCCTCGCCTATCCACAGCGTGACCTTCTCGCCACAGCCTGCGAGAATTGCCGACCGGCCATCGGACTCCACAGAGTTTGCACAATCCGCGGTCTATGGTCTGGCGCATTCTTTAGCGAGGGGTTCCTCATGAATCGTTCGACGCTGGCTGCCTTGGTCGTGGCCCTGATGCTCGGCTCCGGCATCGCGGGATACCTGATCGGAAGGCCGGGCGACTCGGTCGACCGCCCCACGCCCCCGCGCACCGCCGCGACGACCCCCGCCGCACCAGCGCCAACCCCTCCTGCACCGGCGACCACCTCCGCTGCACCGACGCCGGCCAACACCGCACCGACACCGATTGCGCAGCCTCCCGCGCTCGCCGGCGATGGCTTCGCCTATCGCCGCTACAGCATCGACAGCAGCCGCGCCGAAGCCGAAGCGTGCCTGGCCTTCAACAAGCCGCTTGCCACCGGCGACGTGAAGTACGGCGACTATGTCCGCCTCTCTCCGGAGGCCCGCACCGCCGTGCGTGTCGTCGACGATCGCCTCTGCATCGCCGGTCTCTCCTACGGTCAGGATTACGACGTAAAACTGCTGGCCGGACTGCCAGGCCGCGACGGCGAGAAGCTGAAGGACGAGCAGGTCGTGACCGTGGCGCTGGGCGCCCGTCCCGCCGTGGTGACCCTTCCGGGCAAGGGCTTCATCCTGCCGCGCGGCAGCGCCGCCGGCCTGCCCGTCACCAGCATCAACGTCTCCAAGGTCGCCATCTCGGTCTATCGCGTCAACGAGCGCGGCATCGATCGATTCTCCAGTGATCGCTACTACGATGTCGGCTTCCCCGGATCGGAGCCGATCACCGAACCGTGGTCGCTGATGAACTGGCTGAACGGCAGCAACGGCGCCGAGCAGTGGAGCGGCACGATGGAAGTGCGCAACGTGGCCAACCAGGCCGTCGTGACCGCCTTCCCGATCCGCGAGACCGTCAAGGACTGGAAGCCCGGCGCTTATTTCGTCGTGGTCTGGGACGCCGCCAAGCCGCCGGCGCGCAGTTACGACGACGAGAACAACGACGGCGTCGCCGCCGGCATGTGGGTGATCGACACCGATATCGGCCTAACGAGCTTTACTGGCGGCGACGGGTTGAACGTCTTCGCCCGCTCCCTGCAGACGGCCCAGCCGATGGCCGGCGTCGAGGTCGTGGTGCTGTCGCGCGGCAACGAACCGCTCGGCAAGGCGATCACGGCAGCGGATGGCCGCGCTTCCTTCCCGGCGGGCCTGTTGAAAGGCCGTGGCGCGGCCGAGCCGGTCGCTATCATGGCGCAGGATGCTGCCCGCAAGGACTTCTCGCGCCTCGAACTCACCAAGGCCGCCTTCGACCTGTCCGACCGCGGCGTCGATGGTCGCGCCCAGCCCGGCCCGGTCGATGCCTTCCTCTATACCGAGCGCGGCGTCTACCGGCCCGGCGAGACCGTGCAGCTCATGACCATGGTCCGCGACGACAGCGGCAATGCCCTGGCCAACATGCCGGTCACGCTGATCGTGAAGCGGCCCGACGGCAGCGAGTTCACGCGCTTCACCCATGCCCTGCAGGGCTCGGGCGCGCTGCATCAGGCCATCGACCTGCCGAAATCATCGCGCCGCGGCCGCTGGTCGGCGGCAGCCCACATCGACCCGAAGGCGGCGCCGGTCGGCCGCGTCGAGTTCTCGGTCGAGGATTTCGTACCTGAGAAGCTCAAGGTCGAGGTGACGTCGCAGGCCGAGATCCTGCGCACCGGCCAGCTCAACGCCTTCGACGTGCAGGCCGACTTCCTCTACGGCGCACCCGCAGCCGACCTCGCGGTCGAAGCCGACATGCGCGTGACGGTGGATGCGCAGCCCTTCCCGGCCTTCGCCAAGTATACGTTCGGGCCGGACGAGGAGCGCTCGAAGTTCGAGTCGCCCTTCATCGAACTGAAGGGACCGGAAACCGATCAGGCGGGCAAGTCGCGCCTCGAATGGGGTGGCGACCAGATCAAGGACACCGTCCTGCCGCTGCGCGCCCAGGTTCAGGTCCGCGTCTTCGAGCCGGGCGGCGGTCGCGCCACCAAGGCCGACAAGACCGTGCCGGTCCGCTCGCGCGACGCCTATATCGGCATCGCCCCGACATTCGAGGGCCGCTACTCGCGCGAAGGTGTCGACACCGAGTTCGACGTCGTCACGGTCGACGACACCGGCAAGCAGATCGCACGTTCGAGCGTCGAATACCGCATCGAGAGCATCCGCTACGGCTATCAGTGGTATCAGGTGGACGGCCGCTGGCGCTGGCAGTCGACGCCCAACACGCGGCTGGTGACGGCCGACAGGATCACCCTCAAGGCCGATGCGCCGACGCGGCTCCGTCAGCGGCTGAGCTGGGGCGAGCACCGCCTGACCGTGATCGACAGCGAGAAGAACACGGAGACCAGCCTCGTCTTCTATGTCGGCTGGTATGGCGGCACCAACGCCGAGGAGACGCCCGACACGCTGCGCGTCGCCAGCGACAGGCAGAACTACAAGCCCGGCGAAAACGCGCGCCTGCGCATCGACGCGCCGTTCGCCGGCGAGGCGATGATCGCCATCGCCACGGACCGCATCGTCTCGACCCAGTCGGTGCAGGTGCCGGCCGGCGGTGTCACGGTCGAGATCCCGGTGAAAGCCGAATGGGGCGCCGGCGCCTATGCGCTGGTGACGGCATGGCGGCCGCTTTCCACCGTGGCGGAGCGCACGCCGACCCGCGCCATCGGCACGGCCTGGCTGGCGCTCGATCCCGGCCTGCACACCCTCGCCGTCCAGATCGGCACGCCGGAGAAGGTGACGCCCCGGCAGCGCATCGAGGTGCCCATCAAGGTCGCCAACCTCGCCGGCGGTCAGGATGCGTTCGTCACCCTGGCAGCAGTCGATGAAGGCATCCTTCAGCTCACGCGCTTCAAGACGCCCAAGCCGGCCGACTACTATTTCGGCAAGCGTCAGCTCGGCCTTGCCATGCGCGACGACTATGGCCGCCTGCTCGACACGCGCGCCGACGATCTCGGCCAGATCCGCGTCGGTGGCGATTCCGGCGATATCGGCGGCCTCGACATCGTGCCGACGCGCACGGTGGCGCTGTTCAGCGGCCCGGTGAAGCTCGACGACAAGGGCGAAGCTAGGATCGCCTTGGAAATCCCCGACTTCATCGGCCAGCTCCGCCTGATGGCGGTCGCCTACGAGAAGACGCGTGTCGGCTCCTCCGAGCAGCGGCTGTTCGTGCGCGATGCCGTCACCGCCGACGTCGTGCTGCCGCGTTTCCTCGCGCCGAAGGACGTGGGCCGCGTGGCCCTGTCGCTGCACAACGTCGATGGTCAGGCCGGCGACTACCGCCTGACCATGGAAGCTACCGGCGCCGTTTCGCTGGAACGTCCCGTCGGCGAAACCAAACGGCTCGCCGCCAATCAGCGCGAGGTGATGACCTGGAACCTGCGGGCCGGCGATACCGGCATCGGCAAGGTGACGGTCGCGGTCCAGGGACCGGGCAACTTCGCGGTGCGCCGCGAATGGGAAATCCAGGTGCGGGCGGCGCAGACGCCCAGCGCCGTCGACACGGTATCGCAGCTCCAGCCGGGCCGCGAGTTGGCGCTCGACCGGAACGTCACGGCGGCCTTCGCCCCGGGAACGGCGCAGGTCAGCACGTCGCTCACCCGCATCCCGGGCATCGACGTGGCCGCCCTGCTACGGGCACTCGACAAGTATCCCTTTGGCTGCGTCGAGCAGACCACCAGCCGCGCCCTGCCGCTGCTCTACTACAACAACGTCGCGCTGCTGGGTTACGGGCCTGCCGATCCGCGCATCTCCGACCGCGTGCAGGACGCGATCTACCGCATCGTCGACATGCAGATCATCGACGGCTCGTTCGGCATGTGGGGGCCGCAGGCCACGCCGGCGGCGGAGTGGCTGCAAGCCTACGTGCTCGACTTCCTGGTGCGCGCCAACCAGCAGCAGATGGCGGTGCCCGCCGCGTCGCTGCAACGCGGCCTCGGCTGGCTGAACCGCAATGCCGACAAGTTCTCGCCCAACGCCCAGGCCTATGCCTGGTACGTGCTGGCCAAGTCGGGCCTCGCCGATCCCGGCAGGCTCCGCTACTTCCAGGACACGAAGGCCGCCGAGATGAGGGGCGGCCTCGGCTGGGCGATGCTGGCGGCAGCCTTGAACCAGGTCGGCGAACCGGGCCGTGCCCGCCTCGCCTTCACGACGGCCCGTCAGCGTATCGACGAGCGCGATCCCTCCGACTATTACGGCTCGCCGCTGCGCAACCGCGCCGCCCTGCTGACGCTCGCCGTCGAAGCCGGCGGCCGCGAGGCGCTGACCGAGGTGACAAGCCTGGTCGGCGAGCGCATGGCGTCGCGCATCGACTTCACGACCACGCAGGAACAGGCCTGGCTGGTGCTGGCCGCCCGCGCAATGAGCGCCGGCGGCGAACTCGCCTACTCGGTCGATGGCGAGGCCAAGAAAGCCACGGCGGAGCCCGTGGTGATCAACCCCGATGCCGCCGCCATCGCCCGCGGCCTTCGCCTGAAGAACGACGGCGACCGGCCGATCTGGATGCAGGTGACGGCGCGCGGCGTGCCGCTCGATCCGCAACCGCCGGCGACGCAGGGGCTGAGCGTCGAGCGGCGCTACCTCACCCTGAGCGGCGAGCCCGCCAGGCTGAACGGCGTCCGCCAGAACGACCGGCTGATCGTCTCGATCAGCGGCCGCAACCTCGAAGGGGGCTATCACGAAACCGCGCTGCTCGATCTGCTGCCGGCCGGATTCGAGATCGAGTCGGTGCTCAACGAAGAGACAGTGAAATCCTTTCCCTTCCTGTCCGAGCTGAGCGAAACCCGCATTGCCGAAGCCCGCGACGATCGCTTCTTCGCCTCGATCAGCCTCGGCACGCGGCCCTACCGGACCTGGTGGGACAACTCGCCGAAGCACGGCAACTCCTACCATGTCGCCTATATCGTGAGGGCGGTGACGCCCGGCACCTTCGCCCTGCCCGCGACCAACATCTCGGACATGTACGCCCCGCGCGTCTTCGGCCGGACCGCCATGGGCAGCGTTACCATCGCGCCGGCAGCGCGCTAGGGCGACGCCGTGAAGCCGAAGGGCCTCCTTGCGAGCCTCGCCGTCGCCGCCACGACCCTGGCGGCGACGGCGCTGACGCTCGACCGGCTCTTCCCGCCCGACCTCCAGCGCTATCTCGATCGTTCGACCGAAGTGGTCGACGCCAACGGCCGCCTGCTGCGCGCCTTCACGACCGAAGACGGCAAATGGCGGCTCAAGGCCTCGGTCGACGATGTCGATCCGGTCTATCTTTCGCTGCTCAAGGCTTACGAGGATCGCCGCTTCGATCTGCACTGGGGCGTTGATCCGCTGGCTGCCGTCCGCGCCGCCCAGCAGCTTGCCGAGCGCGGCCGCGTCGTCTCCGGCGCCTCGACGCTTTCCATGCAGGCCGCCCGCCTGCTCGAACCTCATCTGCGCCCGGGATCGCGCAGTTTCACGACCAAGCTCATCCAGTCGGCGCGCGCCCTGCAGCTCGAATGGCGCTACTCCAAACGCGACGTGCTGGCGATCTACCTGACGCTGGCCCCGATGGGCGGCAACCTCGAAGGCGTGCGCGCCGCGTCCCTTGCCTATTTCGGCAAGGAACCACGCCAGCTCAGTGTCGCGGAGGCAGCCCTCCTTGTGGCACTGCCGCAATCGCCGGAACGCCGCCGTCCCGACCGTGCGCCGGCCCTGGCGCAGAGCGCCCGCGACCGCGTGCTGGAGCGCGGGCTTGAGCATGGCGTGATCGACCGCCCGCAGTTCGAGATGGCGATCAGCCGGCCCTCGCCCGATCGGCGGCTCAGCCTGCCGATACAGGCGCCGCACCTGTCGGCCTGGCTCGCCGGGCAGTCGCCAGGTACCGTCGTGCCGACCACCGTGCGTTACGAGCTGCAGGCCACGCTGGCGCACCTCCTGCGCGACGAGCGCGGCCAGTTCGCCGACAAGGCCCAGGTCGCGATGGTGGCGCTCGACAATCGCAGCGGCACGGTCGTGGCCTGGCTGGGCGGCGACGATTTCTTCGGCCGCGCCGGGCAGGTCGATCTCGTGCGCGCGCGGCGCTCGCCGGGCTCGGCGCTGAAGCCGTTGATCTACGCCATGGCCTTCGACGACCGTTCTCTGCATCCCGACACGCTGGTCGAGGATGTGCCGGTGCGCTTCCGCGACTGGCTGCCGCGCAACTTCGACCGCGACCATCAGGGTGCCGTCAGCGTGCGTCGCGCCTTGCGGCAATCGCTGAACGTCCCCGCGGTGCTGGCGCTCGAAAAAGTCGGGCCGCTGCGCTTCCTCTCGACCTTGCGGCAGGCCGGCGTGCAGCCGGGCCTGCCTCCGGGTGATAGCGGCAACTCGCTGGGCATCGCGCTTGGCAGCGCCACGGTCTCCCCGCTCGAAATGGCCGGCCTCTACATGGGCCTCGCCAACGAAGGCCGGTTCGCGCTTCCGCAGATCAGGCGCGACCAGCCCAGCCCGGCGCCGATGAAGCTGCTGGGCTCGGCGGCGACCTGGTATGTCGGCGACGTGCTGGCCGAAGCGCCGCTGCCGGAAGGCTTCGCCTCCCTGCCCGTGGCGTTGCGCGACCGCCGCATCGCCTTCAAGACGGGAACGTCCGCCGGCTATCGCGACGCCTGGGCGGCGGGCTACAGCGGCAACTGGACGGTCGTGGTCTGGGTCGGCCATGCCGACGGCACGCCGCGGCCGGGACAGCTCGGCCGCCTCTCGGCCCTGCCCATCCTGTTCAAGGCGTTCGGCCGCCTGCCCGCTGAGGACAATCGCGCCCGTCCCGCGCCGGTCGACACGATCCGGGTTGCGTCCCATCGCGAACTGCCGCCGCGCATGCGGACGCTCGGACCGACCACCGATGCCAATGGCGGGCCGCGCATCGCCTATCCACCGGCCGATGCCCGGATCGAAGTGGCGGCGCGCGAGGCCGTGTCGCTGAACGCCCTCGGCGGTCAGGGCAAGTTGCGCTGGCTGGTCGATGGGCGGCCTCTCGACGGCACGCGATGGGTGCCCGATGGCGCAGGCCTCGTCCGCCTCGCGGTGGTCGACGAAGCCGGCCGCTCCAGCGCGGTGACGGTGCGCATCGAACGGCGCTGATCTGCCGTAGCGCCGCTCATCCGCGGATGAGCAGATTTCATCGGATCACCCCGGCGTCGGACCATCGGGCACTTGCTAGTGTCTCGCCATGGCCCTCCGACTCCCTCCTCTCAGCACATTGCGTCTGTTCGAAGCGGCCGGCCGCCTCCAAAGCTTCAAGCTCGCATCGGTGGAACTCGCGGTAACGCCCAGCGCCATCAGCAAGGGCGTCCAGTCGCTCGAGGAATGGCTGGGCGTTCCGCTCTTTGTCCGCGGCGCGAAGCGGCTGACGTTGACGGAAGCGGGCGAAGCGTACCTGCCCTCCATCCGTCAGGCGCTGGCGATCCTGGCCGCCGCTGGCGAGCGCGTCCCGGGAAGGCCGGCGCGACGCAGCCTGGCCCTTAGCGTTGCGCCGGCGTTCGGAAGCCGCCTGCTGCTGCCGCGCCTGGCGGGCTTCCGCCGGCTGCACGCGGACATCAGCATCGCCATCGACACCAACCACCGACAGGTCGATTTCCCCAATGACGGAGTGGATCTCGCCATTCGCATGGGCGCCGGCAACTGGCCGGATCTGGAAGCGACCCGGCTCCTCTCCGAGGAACTGGTCCCCGTCTGCTCGCCCGATTTCCTGAAGTCGCTCGGCAAGATCGCCGATCCTGTGGCGCGCTTGCGCGCGGCGCCGCTCATTCATCTGACCAGCGCCTCCGACGACTGGGCGGCGTGGGTACGCGGCAGCGGCCTTGGCTCCTTCGATCCTCAACGCAGCCTGACGGTAGACACGATAGACATGGCCCTCGATGCCGCCTGCCGTGGACTGGGCATCGCGATTGGACGGCTGCCCTTTGCCCGCACCGAACTCGATGCCGGCAAGCTCGTGAGAGTCTGCGATCCTGTCGTCGTCGCAAAGACGGGCTACTGGTTCGTCGGCCTGCCCGACACGATGAAGCGGCCGGAAGTCGTGGCCTTCCGCCGCTGGCTGCTGTCCGAGTTCCAGCCGCTTGATCCTCTTCACACGAGTGACTAGCGCTCACGCGACGTAACGGGTTTTCGTTTGTTCGCGCTGAAGGGAGGAGACATCTCTGGACTCCCCCTTATCGGAGCGCACAATGACTTCTCGTGTATCGCGCGGTGTGTACCTGACGATCGTCGCCGGTGCGGTGATCATGTCGGTCGCGATGGGCATTCGCCAGAGCTACGGCCTCATCCTGGGACCTGCCTCGATGGAATGGGGCCTGTCGCTCTCGATGTTTGCGCTGGCGATTGCGCTCCACAATCTCGTCTGGGGATTGGCGCAACCGGTTGCCGGCGCAATTGCCGACAGGTACGGCGCCGCGCCGGTCGTCGTCGCCGGCGCCATCGCCTATGCGCTGGGCCTTGCCCTCACCGCAACGATGCCGGGCCTTTGGCCTGCCATGGTCGGGACGGGCGTGCTGGTCGGGATCGGTCTCAGCTGCACGAGCTACGGCACCGTACTGGCAGCGGTCGGACGCGCCGCCCCGCCGGAACGGCGGACGGCGATGATGGGAACGGCGAGCGCCATCGGCTCCATCGGCGGCGCCATCGTCGTGCCGGCGACGCAGTTCATGATCGAAGCGAGCGGTGTCGGCACCGCCCTTCTCGGCCTCGCCCTAGCGATCATGATCTCCGCGCCGCTGGCCTTCGTCTTTCTCGGCACAGATCGTCAGGCCCTGCGGGCGCCGGTCTCGCTCAAGCGCGAAGTCTCCTTCGGCGAAGCGCTCAAAGAAGCAGTGAGCCACCGCGGCTACATCCTGCTCACGTTGGGCTTCTTCACCTGCGGCTTCCAGCTCGCCTTCTTTGCCGTGCATTTCCCGAGCTATCTCGTCACCTGCCATCTGCCCGTGGCACTCGGCGCGGCGGCACTCGCGGTGTTCGGCGGCTGCAACGCCCTCGGAAGCTGGCTCTGCGGCTTGCTGGGGACCTGGTATCGGCCGCAGCTCGTGCTGGCCTGGATCTACATCGCGCGCGGGCTGGCCATCATCGCCCTGGTGTTTCTGCCGAAGACCGAGTTCGTCGCCCTGGCCTTCGCCGGCGTTCTGGGCCTGCTCGGCCTCGGCACGGTGCCGCTCACCAGCGGGCTGATTGCGCGCATCTTCGGCACCGGCAATCTCGGCATGCTGTTCGGCCTCTGCTTCCTCAACCACCAGATCGGCGCGTTTCTGGGGGCGTGGAGCGGTGGATGGCTGTTCGAGCAGACCGGCTCGTTCGATCCGATCTGGCTCGCCACCGCCGCGGCGGGCGGCATCGCCGCGCTGCTGCACTTCCCCATCCGCGACGAGCCGGTCGTCCGGCCCGCCCTGGCATGACTGTAGCGGCCGGTCGCCTCGCTACCAGGTGAAGCGGATGCCGGCCGACAGGGCGTGGGAGTTGTCGGTGCCCTGGAACTCGCCCTCGTAGCGGAGGAACAGGTTGGTGCGCTCGCCGATATTCGCCGTGGCATTGAGGCCGAGGATCACGCCGTCCCGCAGCGGCGCGGCGCCGTAGGTGGTGAACGGCAGGGCCGGCGCCCCGACGAACGAGGCGGTCACCGGCCGGTCGGTGTTGGCGAACTCGTGCGCCCAGCCCACCTTGAACTGGCCGGCGAGCTTGTTGCCCGAGCCGATGTCCATCTCTCCACCCAGGGTGACGCCCAGGACGGAACGCAGCGAGTTGGTCGTCTGCGACGCGACGATGAGGTTGAGCGAGTCCGCACCGCTCTCGGTGAGGCCGTTCTGTGTCGCGGTCGAGCCCTGGAGGCGAGCCCACGGCGTCAGGTAGGCATTCGCCGTCGTGCCGAGATCGATGCGATAGCCCGCTTCGATCTGGCCGAAGAACTGGTTGGTGCCGGTCTGGCCGGTGGCAACCCGCGAATTCAGACCCGGGATCTGGATCTGCCGCAGCATCTGGCTGTCCGAGTAGGCATAACCCACGAGACCGTCGACATAGACCGGGCCCTTGAGGAACGAGCCGTAGAGGCCGGCCTGATAGGTGTTCGACGTGCTGCGGCCCGAGAAGCCCGACGTCCACTGCGTGCCGCTCGAGTAGCCGAGGGTGAAGCCCACCAGCAGCTCCTCGGTGACCTGACGGTCGATGCCGCCGGCGAAGCCGCCGAGATTGTAGGTGACGGTGCTCGAGTTGCTGTTGCCGCCGATGGTGCCGAACCCGCCGATGGCGCCGCCCCAAGCCCCCCAGGTGCCGGTCGCCGTCGTATCGCAGGCCACAGCGCAGGCTTCGGCGAGCTGGACACGGGTGGTGGCGCCCGCGGCCTGTGCCGTGCTGCCGCCGCGCGTTGCGCCGCTCGCCTGGTTGGCGAAGTTGCTCATGAAAAGCTGGGCGGACTGCACGCTGGCCGAACTCAGCGCCGAGTAGTTCTGGCCGCTGATCGCCGTCAGCGCCGCCGGTCCCTGCTGCGTGTTCAGCACCGAGAGGGCGTTGATCACGTTGGCGAAGTCGCCGGTCGCCGCGGG
>WBZX01001175.1_pt1 | contig 20388 bp, 18 predicted proteins | sample 5204211 | NCBI WGS metagenome assembly WBZX01 (sample SAMN12344362, study PRJNA552823) | activated sludge metagenome | biome: Activated sludge suspended growth; feature: Nitrification reactor; material: Wastewater; isolation source: activated sludge from nitrification reactor of wastewater... | reverse complement strand
ATCGATACCCTATGTCCAAATGTTTACACCAAATAATGCTCCGAACTACATGGTTGAAGTAACATCGATTAAGAAAACAGGATTTTCATTCAAAGTCTCGATGATTGGTGCTGCTCCACCGAACACCAACCTACCTCAGCCGTACATAAACGAAATAAAAGTCGCATTTATTGCAGTTGGAGTAAAGAAAGCCGAATCAGCCGTCACAAAATAAAAATAGATAAGCAGATAAGCCTCCCTCAGCATCCACCACCTAACGCTCGTTCGCTGACGCTCACGAGCAATCATTACAAAACGGACGACTGGGGAACCCACCTCCAGCCTACAAGACCTGTAGGGGGCTAAAAGTGACCTGCTGCCCCCGCCGAAACAGAAGGTTGATACTGTGGGGATTAGTTGCCTTGAGTTGCCTCTGCTGGCAATGAGATTGAAACCGCTGTAGAGGAGTGCTTGCCTTTGGCTCTTGCTTTGGTTGGCTTTAGGATTGACCAGGATCGCTTCTAAGACAACCTTTGTTAAAGTTCGGACTTCGTCCTCACTACGTTAATTAACCTTGAGCTAAGGCTGTCTTACAGCAACGCCCGTTAGGGCAGGCAAACGTGCAGCGGAACGGAGCATGAGCGTCAGCGAATGCGTAGTGTAGCGAAGCGTTTGCTATCTACTCTTATACTTCCATACTATTCTATCTTTACTATATGGGGCAATTCCTGACAGGTTTAAGAAAAAAGATGACAGCGATAAAGAAAAACTGACAACATTACTCCTATATATGTGACAGGAATGGTTTCTGTCACTTTTAGCCCCCTATGGAGTTCAATGAACAAGTTTATTAAGAGTCATTTTAGCGGTTGCAGGTTCTTGCCAGTGCTACACGGAGTTGGTGTCCTGACGTTCCAGGAGCGTTTCGTCTACAGCCTCATGCTCAGATATGGCAGGCGTGGAAAGGGAGTCAGTAAGTACCAGATTGCTCGTATCACAGCGTTCCATCATCTGACTGTGACCAAGATTATCAAGTCTTTGACAGAGAAAGGATTGGCGACCAAGGTCGGAGTCATGCAGGTTCCGCTGGAGCCGTGGCAGGGACTCTTCCGCAAGAAGCGGAAGCAGATTGATAAAGAGGGAAACCCTTTGCATTGGACACGAGCTTACTCGTCAGGCTGCTACCTCTATCGCTCTCGTTCGTCCCCTCTGACTTGGCTCCAAACAGCCATTTACAGCCAAATAATCATTATCAACGAGGTAAAGTATCGCCTGACTATTAACGGCATCGCCAAGCTTCTTGGCGTGTCGAAGCTCACGGTTCAAACAGCGATGAAGAAGCTACGACAGGTCAAACTCCTTGACAGCAAGAATAACCTGCTGGAGCCGCTGGAAGAGCAGACAGCTTGGTTTGTGCAGGACTGGAAGAAGCAGTCCGACCAAGACAGGGCAGCGGTGAAGCGAATGGAAGCGAAGATCGAGAATCAACTGGCTTACAAATCAATGGATCAATGGGAGCAAGAAAGGCTCCAAGCGAAGGCAGAAGGAGAGAAGCGTTCCGCCTGGCTCCGTGCAATACCAGTGGACTCACCTGAGCGATACAAGGGTTACTACGAGTATCTGACTGGGGAAAAGATATACAACATGTGGAAGGAACACTATGGAGAGGCAAAGTTCAACACTATATTAGAGAAGCTATACAACGAAGCAGACAAGTCTCGGCATATCACGCCTGCATTCTTTAATCTAAACAAGCAGGCTATCAAGAAATACTGCGAATCCGTCGATACTATTAATAGAGATGAAGGAGATACAACAAATGGTAACAACAATGGAAATCAATTCAGCAGCAAGCGATTCCTCGATGCAACACCCTTGGCGAGAGTCGGAGTTGAGCAACTGGAAGAAGACGAGTTCCTCGCCAGGCTCGATGCGGAATGAGTATTTCAAAGTCACCTGCGGACGAAGACAGCCCCTCTATGTCAAGGGACGTGAGACGCTGGAGATTGTCACCAAGATATTGATGGAGGTGTAAGAAATGACATACACAGTAAGATTCCAGACGGTCAAGACCTATGACAGAATTGTAGAGGCTGACTCCATATCCGAAGCAGAGACCTACCTCGCTGAACAGGTTCAAGAGGTAGGCACCATTGTGCCAGACTCAGAGGAAGGCACCGTGATCTTCTCAAGGAAGACCACTGCCGAAGACAAGAAGTTTTTACAGACGTGGTAAACCAAACCGTCAGGGGAGCGAGAGGCTTAGCCACCTCTTGTCTCCCTTGCCGTTAAATCTCACACGACTTAGACTCACAGCGACTTCTCCAATCACGAGGTAGCAATGAGCAATGGTTTAACTCAACAGCAATCGGGTATCGAAATTGTTGTCAAAGTCTTGACGGTCGCCGTTGCTGCTTGGGCAGCAATCTCAGCTTACGAAGGCGTGAACAAGAACATTCAAATGCAGTCGGAGCAGTTTGATAGAAGGCTTGAAGCTGAAGAGAAAGTCAGAGTCCAGCAACGACGGGAGGAACTCAAGCAGCGACAGGACGAATACCTCAAAGCATTCTTTGAAAAGAAGACCGCAATCCTATTTGAAGTCTGTGAGCTTGCAAGCAAGATTGCACGCTCTGATGACGATGGGCAACGCCCTAAGAGCTTGAAGCAGTTTGAGGTTCTTTACTATTCAAAGGTCATCATGGTTATGGATGACGAAATCAATCAGGCTATGTGGAACTTCCTCACGGAATGCAAGAAGCAGCAGTACCAGCTTGAGACGGTTCAGAAGCTCTCACAGACGCTTTCCTTTGCGTGCAGGCAGTCACTTCACAATAATTACCCCAGTGCAATTCCGATCCTCAATCCCAATCAGAACCAGTTCTTCCATAAGCCATAAACAGCAAAAGAGAACGGGAGGCTTAGCCACCTCCCGTTTCTTAAAGCTAAATAAGTCCTTCGTCTATAAAGCGTTCAAGCATTCCTACAGTTGCCCGTTCTGAATCTCGTGCCCTTTCATGCCACCGAAACTCTTCAGGATAGATTGGTATCGTGCTGAATAGCTCGTGGAGCCTACCAACCCTACGTTCACTGTCGTCCGCAGATGCCTTGAACTCTTGTAGCAATACCTCTGCTGTTTGACGTTCACTTTGTCCATTCTGTTTTGCTACTGCCTTGATCACTTCCAATAGTTGCTCTTCCATCGTTCGTTCTCCAGTTAGGGTTTGGGTTAAGGGTTTAGGAAGCCGCCTTGCAACTCGCAGCCCGCTTCTCCGTCGCTATCCTGTGCCTTGCGATGCGGATAGCAGACGCATCTGGATCGCAGCCGACGAATCGACGACCAAGTTGATTGGCTGCGACTGCAAAGGTTCCGCTGCCAAGGCAAAAATCTGCAACGAGGTCGCCTTCCTGAGTCGTTGATTCGATCCAATAGATGGCAGGACTCAACGCTTGCTGCCATTTGTGCCAGTGTTGATTTGGCTCCGTCTCTTGGTTGTTGTCCACGCTGTAGGTGTCGTAGCCTCTCAGCTTTACCCCAACGTACTGCCCCTTGGCGTTGCGTGCTGTCTTGGTGAAGACCAACACGCTGGTGTAGCGTCTCATGATGCCACACTGCATCATCGTGCTGTAGGCACCTGTGTAGTTGATGCAAAACTGCCAGCAGTAGGTCAGGTGACGAGTCATCAACTCAAGCACTTTTGGAAGGAAAGCAGTCCCGACGTAGACCATGCAATACTTGCCTGGCTTGAGTGCCTTCGCTGCTACCTTCGCAACGTCTTCGTAGAGTTGAATTTCGGTCCAAGGTGGATCGCAGTAGACTAAGTCGAGAGAGTTCTCCAACCATTTCACATCTCGAAAATCTTGGTTGTAAAGAGTAATAAGTTTTGGATTGATCCTCACAGGCTTGAGAGACTCAACTCGTTCAACACGCTTGGCGATGGCAGAAGCTTTGGTAACTCCCTTTGGCTTGTCGAGCATACGAAGAGCTTCTTGAGCCATCTCGTTATCGGGAAACTCCTCAGCAACTCGGATAACCTTCTTTGCCCTTTCGTAAATCGTGGAACTCATGCCAAGAATCTTGGCGACCTTGTCTCTGCTCTGTCCTTTTTCCTTTGAGTCTGCTTTGACTCCTGCCTTCTGTCTGGCACGAGCAGCAAGAGACATCTTTCGCTCAATGGCACTCCCGATGGCGATACGCTCACTCATCAGAAAGTCAGAGCGGAAAGCGTTCTCAGAATACTCGCCAAGCAACAGGTCAGGGATGTCCACAACATGCACAGGGACGGACTTCCATTCCAAGAGCTTGCACGCTTCCAACCTTCGTTGTCCTGCAATCAGGTTTCCCTTCCTGTCAGTTACGATTGGTTGAAGCAGTCCGCAGAGCTTGATGTTCTCTGCCAGTTCTTCGATGCCAGATAGGACAACTCGAAACCTCTTACCAACTTTGATAGAGCTAATACGACGAAGCATGAACGGAACCTCTTTTGCACCGTGCATACCTTCTCCCTTCAGGTCAATTAACCTTCGGGTGAAGCATAGCACGGTTTTGGTTTTGGGGGGAGTTAAGGAGGGAGGTGTTACTTGTTTGGCTTGAACGATTCAGGCAGAACTCGTCCGTACCATCGCCACGCTGCATAGTTGAGCAGGTAACCGTTATGGTCGAAGTAGGTCGGGTATGGAGGGAACATCTCGACTTTGAAACGCTTTGCAGTCTTCTTACAGGGGACTCGTTTTGTCCCGTCACTACCTTTGACGACTATGGTGCCTTGCATCGGCTTCTCCAGTTCGCTCTCAGCGGAATTGCGTTGAGCGTACTCATAAGCCGTTTAACGTTCGTTCATCTGTCTACTGGCTTACTGACCACTAAGCCGATTTACAGTAGCCGTCTGAATTGATGCCAGACATGAAACAGGCTGAGTCCAAGATGTGATAAGTGATGACAAGAGCCTGCTCCTTTCGGCTCTTCAAGTTATTGTTCTTTTTGTTTTTGGACAGGTGCAAACTATTGGAATTGTCCATAAACACCAACAGCCTCCCCATTAGATGGAGAGGCTGCTGGCGTGCTAAATCGGTAGTTGCAGGTATCTATGAATACAACCCTCTGATTTTCTCTGCTAATACGTTTGGTGCCAAGTGCCTGTAGATGCGTGCTGTATCCTCAGAGTGGTGACCAGTGAACTCCTTCACCACATCAAAGGGGATTTCCTTAGCAGCAGCCACGCTTACGAATGAATGACGAAGGCGATGCCAGCCAGGTAGACGGCTATACTTCGTTCCTCGCAGGTAGAACCAGAACCCACGAGAAGCAACGCCATCAAGTAGCATCTCATCAGGGTCGTTGCAGAAAAGAATCTTTCCGCCTGGATGAACCTTTAACCAGTCAGCAAGGACTTCTTCAAGTTCAAGCATCATCGGAACAGTCCGCAACGTCTCCTCATAGTCGTTGTCTTCCTTTCCAATACGTCCTGTAATCTCATGACGTTTGAAATCAACATGCTCAACCAGTTGCTTCATCATCGTTCCTCGACGGAACGAAGTGTAGCAGCAGTAAACCATTGCTGGATAAACCCACTTGTAGAGGGAGTAGTAAGCGGGGTCTTTACTTCGCTCCTTAACGATTGACAGCATCTCATTGACTTCTTCCGCATTGAGATAGGCACTCCGCATGTCTTGACGACTCTGGCAGTCTGCAAACGGTTTGGGTTTGGGGAGTGCCGAATACTTTGGGTAGATGAGTCTCACAGGAAAAGCGATTCGCCACTCCTGCTTAACGAGCTTGCTCTGAAGTCCGTGTCCGTTCCAAACGGCTCTGAGGAGTTCAACTTCTTTCTGGATCGTGTTCCCAACTGCCTTATTTCCTATTCTCCCGTCCTTCCGCTTATCTATGTAGCCCTGAAGATTTGCTTCAGTCAGTCGAGAGAGCGGGATAGTCCCAAGTGCCTTCTTGAGATGCTTGAGCTTGTATTCGTCGTGGCGTGCCGTCTCAAATGCTTTCTTTGCATGGAACGGGGAAGAGAGATAGCCGTCTATCAACTCGCCCACTGTTGATTCTTTGTGGTCTTGTGGCATGACTTGCCGCCATGCCCATTCACCAAGTTCTTTGCGTTCCATGCCAGACGGAACGATGACCTTACCCGCTTTGATGTTCTCAGCGAGTCGCTTCATCTCAAGTTGTTTGATTTTGGCAGTGAGGTCGTCTTGCCCTACGCTTCGGACAAACTTCTCACACTCGACTTCGTAGACAACTTGCCAGTTGTTGCCTTGCTTTCTGATCGTAACCACCGTTCGATACCTCCCTCATATATCGGCTGAGGAAGGCGAAAACATTACTTGTTTTGTTACTTGTCGGTAACTTTTCCTTCAAAAACCCCTTGTTATCCAATGCACGAGGAGGGATTTGAACCCACACACCTTGCGGTACTGGATCCTAAGTCCAGCGCGTCTGCCAGTTCCGCCACTCGTGCTATTATTGATTGCTAGTATAGAGTGACAGAGAATGAATGCCAGATGGTTCGGGGGAGTTCGAGGATTGTTCGTTGAATTGTGTTAGCCGATTTGGAAATATGCTTCCTCAAAATGGGAATGTGATTGCTCTAATAAGTCATCATAGTGGCCTACATAGAGACGGCGCATCAGCCAGATGGGGCAGTTTGTGTCGTCCCAGCCAACCAGTTGGCAGAGGGCTTCGCAACCATCTTCTGCTGCTGCCAGCATGTGTTCATCCAGGCTTTGACCATCAACGGTACCAATGACTTCCGGGTGCATTGCTGCATCGCCCAACCAGCGTATCAGGCGGGTGGCATCACTGTACGATTTGGTGATGGGCCAGACTTTGTATTGGTGATCTTCAAGCAGTAATTCTAACCTCTGTAGACAACCATACTTCACCAGCATGTAGTATTGATCTGGCAATGTCATCTGGGTGTGCATGGCTGTGTGCCTGTGATGAGTGACATTGGTTGAAATGCAATGATGGTGCCAACAAGATACATTAAAGGATAAAGCTTGACGACCGAAACTAGTGCGGGTGGACGTCAAGCTTAAACTAATTAGTCGGGTTATTGCTTGGGATCAATCTTCACGGTGGTCGAATTAGGGGTGGTGGTTTTGCTCATCTCGCACCCTGCGAGAGAAACAAAACCCAAAGCAACTACAACGAATGCGGTGAACTTCATGGCTAAGCTCCTGAAAGACAATTGACTGAAAGAAGATGATGCAACAAACGTGCCGAAGTTGTGTCACTTGTTGAACTCGCATGTGTAGGAGTGTGAGATCATCTGTACACCACGCTATCAGTGATCGAGAATGTCAAACATCTGCGGTTCAGTGATTCTCCGTATTGAACAATGATGATGAATGGATAGTAACGAAGTATGGTTCGAGTTCGACATGGGAAGAGACCAAGAACGATGCATAGCACGACATTGATAGCAACGATTGCAGCCGGGTTTACTGGAGCTTGGTTGTTGGGGTTGATTACGCAGCGGTTGGGGCTTTCGCCAATTGTGGGGTACATCCTTGCTGGTGTGATCATTGGGCCGCATACACCGGGGTTTGTTGGTGACTTGCATGTTGCTCAGCAGCTTGCTGAACTGGGTGTCATTCTGCTGATGTTTGGAGTGGGGCTTCACTTTCAGTTGAATGAACTGCTGGCTGTTAAATCGGTAGCTATTCCCGGCGCAGTGGGGCAAAGTCTGGTAGCAACTTTAGTTGCTATGCTGATCTTCTCCCTGTTTGGATTTGATTTGAAGACGGGCATGGTCATCGGCATGGCCATGGCTGTTGCCAGTACTGTTGTGCTGATGCGTGTGCTGATGGATGCGGATGTACTCAGCTCTTCACAGGGGCACATCGCTGTCGGCTGGTTGATCGTTGAAGATATCTTCACCGTCGTGCTGCTGGTGATCATTCCGATCATGGGCAGTGATGCCAGCAAGCCAACCGGTGATGCAAGCATGTCTATCTGGATGCTGCTGGGCCTGGCGCTACTCAAGTTGTCTGCCTTGGTAGCACTGCTAATGGTCATCGGCGTTCGCATCATCCCTTGGGCATTGGTCCAGGTGGCCCGGCTTCGATCCCGGGAATTGTTCACGCTGACTATTCTGGTTTTCTCGATCGCGATTGCAGCAGGTTCCTATTTCTTCTTTGGTGCCTCCATGGCCCTGGGAGCGTTTCTCGCAGGCATGGTGGTGGCTCAGTCTCCTCTGAGTCATCAGGCAGCTGCGGATGCTCTCCCCATGCGTGATGCTTTCGCAGTGCTGTTCTTTGTTTCAGTGGGCATGATCTTTGATCCGCGAATACTCATTGATCAGCCGTTGCTGGTGTTGGCTGGGCTGGGAATCATCCTCATTGTCAAGCCATTGTCAGCTTTGCTGATCATCGCAGTGCTGGGTCATTCACCACGAACTGCTCTAACGGTAGCTGTCGGTCTGGCCCAGATTGGCGAGTTTTCCTTCATCCTGTCAGACCTGGCGAAGACACATGGATTGATGCCCGATTCGGGGCACAATCTGCTGGTTGGGACTGCCATCATTTCCATCGCACTCAATCCGATAATATTCCGTTCATTGCCTCAGATTGAACAATGGCTGAAATCGAAGCCCAGGCTTTTGCAGTTGTTGAACAGCCGGGCGGAGAAGCGTGCGCTGGCATCCAACCTGGCTGCGATGAAGAAGCTGGCTGAAGAGAAAACGAATACGACCCGCCTGGCCATTGTGGTGGGATATGGCCCTGTGGGTAAATCGGTGCATCGCCTGCTGCAGGACGCTGGGTTGCAGACAGTCATCGTTGATCTCAACATGGATACGGTTACCTCACTTAATCAATCGGGGCAGGCAGCGATATTCGGCGATGCTGCTCACGAGACGATCATGACACAAGCGGGCATCAAAGATGCTTCGCATCTTGTGCTAACCTTGCCACATTCAACAGACCGCGCAGCCATCGTGGCACTATGCAGGGAGATGAACCCGGCGCTACGCATTCTGGTTCGCGCTCGATACCTGCGGGAACGGGAAGACCTGGAACAGGCTGGTGCTACCGCTGCTGTGTTTGAAGAAGTGGAAGCAGCAGTAGCCTTGGCCCGTCTCGTACTGGCTGATACGGGCATGCACCGCGAAGCGGCTGATCGCAAAATCAATGACCTGCGGCTGCAACTCATCATGGAGAATGTTACCAACATTCGTTCCCAGCGAGTTCGCAGCATCATGGTACCCTGGTCTCGGGTACGCTGGCTGAACCTGTCGATGGACAAGCAGAAGGTGATGTCACTGGTTGCCCAAGAACGGTTTTCACGTTGGCCCGTGGTAGATACTGCCACAGGCAAGCCACAGGGATACTTGCTGACGAAAGACCTGATAGCCGATGCTGCCGATGCAGACTGGTCACGTCTGGTCAGGCCACTGAATCGCATTCACCCCGATGATTCGATTGACACTGCACTGTCACGTATGCAGGAGGAGGTTGCGTCTGTTTATCTGGTAGCTGATGGTGACAAACCCGTCGGCCTGATTACCCTGGAAGACATCCTGGAACAGGTGGTAGGTCAGATTGAGGATGAATACCCCCATGAACCGAGTATCTCTCTGGTCTCTGCTCTGACTCGTGGAGCGGTAGTGCTGGAAGTGAATTCGCCTTCTGGCACTGAAGTCATCAAGGAACTGGTTCAGGAGATATCGGAACACCAATTACCTGCTGGTATCACCAGTGAAAAGCTGATTCAGTTGGTTTTGAAGCGTGAATCGGAACTGTCCACAGATCTAGGCAACGGAGTTGCAATACCCCATGCACGTTGTCCCGGGCTGTCAGCACCTATCCTCGTACTGGGCAGAAGCGTGGAAGGCATCATGTATTCGCCTTCAAGCACAGTCTTGGTTCAACTGATCTTCCTGATCATCACCCCTGAAGAGCAGCCTGAAATGCAGTTACGAATTCTGAGTCAGCTTGCCAGTCTCTGTCGTGTGCAAGCGAATCGCGATCTGCTCATGAAGGCCGAATCTCCTGCAGATGTGTTTATCGAGATGCAGAAGGTGACTCATGGATGAGCTTTGCTTCATTAAGTAATGGTGAACGAAAAGTCTGAGATTGTCTTTGCCGGGTGAACTCAACTGGAGTTCAAGTATAATTGCTGGATGATCCATCCATCACTTGAATCGCTCTACGAAGCCATGCCTGAACTTGGGCCAGTGCCCGAGTATCGTGTGGTGCAGCCGGACGATATGCCAGAGCCATATCAGTCGTTGCTGGTGCATGATCGTCACATGACAGTGGCGATGGAAGAGTACCACGATGATAAAGTGGAAGTAAAAGTCCTGCGACGACATCAGACAGTTGACAGCTATGTGCGACAGATCCTGCTGATCACCCGCAAGACCAAGTTTGTGGTTCAGGGTGGGATCGTGCGTATCAATCTGTCATTGTTTGATGAACCTGTCAAAGCAAAGATATTGGAAGAACGCACCCCACTGGGGCATGTGCTGATACAGAATGATGTGCTACGGCACATTGATGTCAGGAGTTACATAAAGATCGCCCCAGGGTTTGCCAAGCACTCATGGCCCGGCTTTTCACCCGATGTGGCAGTGTATGGGCGGTTGGGAATTCTGTACTGCAATCATCAGCCGGCGATTGAGTTGTTCGAGGTGATTCCTGATTATCGATAGTCTACTCCGGGGACTCACGTCTTCCGGCTCAATTGCTGTTATCCATGCAGATGCTTCGCCCACCCTGCAGCACCGATGTACCCTGCCTTCTCACCCATTTCTGCAAGTTCGACTCTGGTGTTCTGTGCAGGTATCTCGAACGCCAATTGATTGATGTGATGACGAATCTGGCTGAGGAAATGCAGTCCACCTGCAACGCTCATTCCGCCACCGAAGAGAATGATCTCCGGATCAATCGTGTGCATCATGCAGGCCGCACCCACCGCTAGAGCAAAGGCAGCCTCTTGAACGATCTCAACCGCTAAGGGATCCGCCTGTCCTGCTGCGGCAAAGAGAGTGCGTGCGCTCAGGCCATCGGTCTGTGCCAGTTGTTTCAGAATGGAAGCCTGGTGCTTCGGCTCGTCGAGTTTCTCAGCCATGATCTTGCGAAGTGCTGTTTCACTGGCGTAGGCCTCCAGGTGGCCGGGCTTGCCACACCCACACATACGGCCGTTCCAAGCCTGAACGATGATATGCCCGACTTCGGCCCCGTGGCTATGCTCACCTTCAATGATCTTGCGATCCCAGACAATGCCACAGCCGATACCGGTGCCGAGAGTGAAGAGAACCAGGCTTTTGGTACCACGCCCTGCACCAATCCAGAACTCACCATAGGCCGCAGCATTGGCATCGTTCTGAAACGCGGTAGGCTTTTGAAACACCGACTGTACATGATCGCGGACAGGAACATTGCGAAGGGCAGGCATATTGACTGGATATGTCAAAACACCACCTGGAATATCCATCAGACCTGGTGTAGCAACACCGATAGCCTTGATCTGGTTGAAGTCGATTGATGCAGCTTTCACAGCCAGGCGGATGGATTGACAGAGCTGGTTGAGGAAATGGTCGTTACCCTTTTCCGATTCAGTGGGAACAATGGTCAGTTCGCCCACGAGTTGGCCCGCTTCGGTAACCACACCAGTCTTGATGGTCTGCCCACCAACGTCTGCACCTACGTAATGCATGGAACACCTTGTTACCAGGTTGATATCTTGAGATGGTTGTGGGCGAGGAAGGCTTCGCATCCAGATCGAGTGAAGACGCCAGCCGTCGTGCCGATGGAACGAACGCAAGAGGCGCCGAGAGCACTGGCCAAGGTCAAGCAGCCTGTTTCGTCACAGCCACGCAGAAGGCCAATGATGTAGCCTGCATCGAAGGCATCTCCACTCCCAGATCCATCAACATAGTCCATGCGGAAGATGCCTGCTTCCAAGCGATGCTGTGCATTGACAAGAACGGAACCGGCCTCGCCTCTTGTGATGACAACCGTTTTCGCTCCCAATTCGTGGAAGCGTATGGCTTGTTGTTTGGGATCATCAATGCCAAGGATGACATGAGCTTCGTCGGTGTTGGGCAGGAAGACATCTACCAGAGACAGCACCTTCTCAAGGCGGCTGAGGTATTCACCAGCTCCGGGTATGCCTACATCTAGAACAGTGGTGACACCTTGCTGACGAGCGTACTGGAACAACTTCACCAAGCCCGCTTGCTCAAAGTTAGGCATCAACAGGTAGCCGCCGACGTAGAGCACTTTGCAGCGGGCGATGCTGTCGAGTGAGATGTCATTGGTGCGAAATTGGGCGTTGGCTCCGAAAGTGTGAACGAACCGACGGTCTTCGTTCTTCACATTGATGATGAGCGTTTGGCTGGTATCGGAACCTGCAGTACGGAGGAGTTGGCTGGTATTCACGCCGTCACGTTCAAGCAGCTTACCAACTACATTGCCGAAGAGATCATCACCAACGCGACCAACGATGCTGGAGCTAACTCCCATCTTGGCGAGATCGACAGCAGTATTGGCTGCACAGCCTCCGCTGGCGAGAGTCATGCTCTCGGCTAGCACGAGTTCGCCGGCACGGGGTACATGCGAGATCGGAGTGCAGATGTGGTCTGCCACAACGATACCAGCGCAGAGAACGTCAACGGCTTTCATGGGCAAGGCTCAGGACCGATGGTGAGATTATGCAGGAGGTACGCTAACCTTGCAACACATCCTTGATGGTACGCTTGGCCTTGAAACGCTGTTTCTCGGTCTCTTCGTCTTCCACTACCACGCTGGAAGCGATGGCGACATGGAATTCACTGAGCATGGGTATAGCCATCGCAGCAATAGCGAAGCCAAACGCGCCGACAACTACCAGGAAGGGCCAGAGTGGATCACCAGCACCCTGGGTGCGGACATTGCCCACCAACACATTGGTGATCGAGTAAAAGAGGCCAACAGGACATAAGACAGCTGCGAGGAAGAGCGCTGAACTGGGTCGGTCACCACTGAGGACAATCCAGAGCCCACCGATGCCGATGATCAGGAAGAAGGCAAAGTTGGTGATCTGTACTTCAAACTGCCCGCCGATCTGGATCAGATAGATGCAGAGGAACGTACAGACGAAGATGAAGAAGACCGTACCCAGGCTCATGCCGATTGATAGCCGCGTGTTCACTCGGCTAAGGGCAATGTGAATACCGAGAATGATGATGAACAGGAGTAAAACCAGGGTGACAACCATGATGAAGACAAACGTCTCTATCGGGATGTATCGCATCCAGGCAAGCCAGCACATGAACAAGAGTGGTGGAATGATCATTTCTTTGGCGTTGTAGAGAATGCCCCCTACCTTGCCGAAGACGAACTCCCAGGGTGTTAACTCGGTAACCAATAGCAGTTCCAGAGCACCTAGATCACGTTCTGAAGTGATAGAGGTGACGGCCTGTGCATTGACGAGGATAAAACTCAGCACCATCATGGGGACGAGCGCGAACGCGATCTGGAAGCGGCTGACTTCTTCGGGCAGGCGGAACGTGCCATCATATCGACGCAGTGAATTGATTGCTGAGTAGATGAGCAGGCCAATGACAGTCAGAAACAGCACCTTGATGACGAGAGGTTTGCGGCCATAGGCCCGAGTGGCGATTTCACGCCAGAGTACTGGGTTCTTCCAAACGCCTCGCAGCATGCCTGGAGCAGCATGCTTGCTGCGACCTTCAACCAGTTCCTTGTCTGATTCGTCTTCAACTTCTTCAGGACCACGCATGCGTTCGTTGCTGGGGTTCCAGACACGTAGCATGGCAATCCCGAAGATATTGAGGGCTACAGTGATACCGAGCATCGTAAAGAAGAAAGGCAGGCTCATCAGCCCGAACGTATTGTCAGGAGTCGGGGAAAGAGTTCGCACCAGAACTCGGTACGGGTTCAGGCATTCCCTTATCTGGTTGATCGATGATTCGTATTGCGGAAAGCTGATTGCGATGAATCCTAGCCCTTCGACAAGTACCAGATACATCACCAGTGCGAGAACGGTGACAGCCAACGTCTGGAAGGTGCGATCACGCCAGAGAGCAACGAGACAGCCGAGTGAACCAGCAGCCAGCGCGGAGCCGAAGAGAATCAGAAACGCATCGATCACCTGTATGAACGTAGTTCCGCCCAATAATACGCTTGCTCCAAGAACTGGTAGCGCAGCAAAGAGCAGGATGCTGATCTGCATCAAGCTGCCAAGCAGTTTGCCTAGCACGAGTTCGTAGTTGTACAGATCGGTCATCAGCAGCAGGACAAACGTTCGCCGGTCTTTCTCTTGCGAAACCGTAGATGCTGCGAGCAGTGACGAAAAGAAGATGACAAGTGTCAGTTGTAGGAAGCAGAGTAGCTGAAAGAATAGCACGCCAAAGTGAGAGAAATCACCCAGTGTGACGGTGCGACCCCACCCGTAGAGCGTTTGCCAGAAGGTTACTCCGGTAACAAGGAGTAGCCCCAGGTATAGGCTGCGGAGGAGGTAGTGCCGCGAGTGACGAGGTACTGTCAGTGCTTCGCGATTGAATATCGGGCCTAGCATGAACGAACCAAATCCCTTTCGTGAAGCTTGCAACAGTCAGCTTCGATCACCTAGATAAAGTATGAATCCTGCCGGTTTGCAGGTAGAAGCGATGAGTAGCCAGGAAGTAGAATGTCACAGCCAGGAGTGCATTGACGACAAGGCCGACCCAGAAGTAGTGGCTGTAATCCTGCCCCAATACCGAATCTGTACCCAAGCCCGTGGTGCTAGGGTTGGCCATCATACCCAGGACCATAGGCGGTGTCATGCCGTACAGGAATTTCATGATTTCCCCTGTTTCACTGGAAGCTGTGAACATGAGGATCATGCCAATAAACAGCCAATGCCCGCCCATCCAGATGATGAGCCAGAACAAGGTCGCCAGCAGTGAACGAGTGGTGGTTTTGGCTCCAGAACTGAAGAAAATCCCAAGTGCCGATGCGAGGGATGCATACACGAAATAAGCCAGGGTGATGAAGAGGATGGAAAGCAGTGAAATGCCCCCGGTAAGGAAACAGGTGATCCAGATGATGAGCATCAGGTAGAGTGAGGAACCCAAGCCAAAGGTGCAGCCGACCCATTTGCCAAAGAGGATGTCATGATCAGTCAGTACCGAAGAAAGTAGCGTTTCCAGTGTCTGTTTGTCGCGTTCCATGCAAACAATGTTGGCTGCACGGATACCTACTCCCAGGATCATCAGGCAAAGACAGGTGGTTCCAGCGATACGGCAATAGACGTTGGTCGATATTTTCAGGTTGTCCCAGGCAAATGATCCATGGCTGTAATGGACAAAGAAGACGATGGCGAGCGGCAGAAGAAAAGCTGCCCAGGCAATACAAGTGATGAGCTTGGATCGCCAGGTCCGTCTCGAAAGCTGCGGGACGAGAAGTTCCTTCCAGACCATTGGTGGCCAATGATCGATTTCTCTTCGCCTGCCCCGGATGGTTATGGTTTTTCCATCTGGATTCTTCTCTGTGTGGGGAGCAGTGGCTGATTTCGCTATCGCTGGGGCAACTTGCTGTTGTTGCTTCTTCGTCTGCTTTTTACTCTGCGATTTCTCTCCAAAGGCATGAAGGACAAAGAGCTTTCGCAACCGCCAGATGGAGACAGTCAGACATATCACCGCTACTGTAACATGAAAGATGACATAGTTCCGTAGCAGATCATTGAAGGAAGTGCCCAGATCAACACCTGTCCAGGATGTCATGCCTAGCATGGGAGCAGTAGTAGTGGTGAAATGAATGTACGCCGCGTGGAAGGCATCACCTGTCAGGTAATATTCGGTGAAATAGCAAAGTGCCTTCGTGATATCATCAGCGTTTTCCAGCTTCCAAGTACCAGCAAGGCCAACTCCCCAGAAGGTTCCTTTGAGGAAGAAGATGAGCCAGCAAAGGACGAACCCAAAGATGAAATAGCCTAGTACCACCAGGTAGGAACGCATGATGCCTTCACGGCTATGCCTTGCATGAGTGGAACAATAGATGCTCACACAGGTAACACTGAACGCGGTGAGGAACGTGGCGAGGAATCCATTCTTCAGCAGTTCCGGATCAACGCCACCGAAGAAGAGGACAAAGGCCAGTACAGGTAGACCTGCGAGAAGAAACATCAGCAGATTGCCAAGCCTGGAAGCCACTTTCCCGAGGATGATCTCGTGATTGCGAAGATCGGTCGCCATCAAGAACTCAAGTGTTCTTCTTTCTTTTTCCTCGGCAATAGCTGATCCGACGTAGGCAGGGGTTAGCAGCAGAACCAGAACATACTGCAGCAACAGGTAGATATAGCTGAAGAGTTCAGCGAAATCGATCAACTTCGCACGGGCGACTTTTTCCGACATCACACTGTCAAGTTTGGTGATGTAGAAAACGTAAAGGATCAGAAAGAGCAGGAGTGCATAGAAGAACCGCATGGCAAAGTAGCGGGCACGGCGAGCGGTAGTAATCAAATCGTATTGAAGAATGGGTCCGAATAAATGCACGAGATCATCCACTAGTGCCAATGAATTTCAAACAACATTGTACCCTGAGTTAATTGGAATGCAGCATTATTCAGACTGGCAGGAACAAGGCATGCCATGCCATGTGGAAGAGTGATGCTCTGGTGAGTTGCAGTGCCGTTCCAGGGCACGACGATGGCTGGAGCCTGGATATTGGCCTCGTTCATCCGCCAGCGATAGAGTGAGAAGTAAGGAGTACTCACCAGCAATTCCGAACCATTGAGTTGAATCTCTGGTTCTTGCAGGCCAGCAACTCTATGTTCAGTCAGGCATGCCAAGCCTGCTTCGATGTGCAGCGGGCGAGGTTTGCCATCACTTCCCACCCTGCTCCAGTCATACAGACGAAAGGTGGCGTCGCTGGATTGCTGTACTTCGAGAACTACCACACCCGAACCAAGGGCATGAATGGTCCCAGGGGGAATGGTGTAGGTTTCACCAGGAGAGGGCCGAATCTGGTGAAGGGTTGAAGGTATGTCCAAACTAGAATAATGTGCTCGCCATTCATTAATGCTCAAGCCTTCCTTCAGCCCTATGAACAGGGTACCATCGGCTTGAGACTCCAGCACGGTCCAGGCCTCTGACTTGCCACGTTCTTTGGGGCACCATTTCCGGGCTTGTTCATCACTGGGATGGACCTGCACCGAGAGGTTCTGTCTCGCATCAAGAATCTTGATCAGGAGGGGGAATGGATCAAGTGTCGACTTCCCCAGAATTTCGTTGGGGAATTGCTGGAGGAGTTTGCCGAGTGATTGTCCTTGATAAGGTCCCAACTCGACGACGCTGTCGTGAAGTGCATGTTGACTCAAGAGCCAAGCTTCACCGATGGGTTCGGTGAAATCCAAACTGGGGTAATGTTTAGCGAGTGTACTGCCACCCCAAGGCATGGGTCGCAGCCAGGGACGCAGGAGCAGAGGAGCATTGATGCTCATTTCCACATCGCCTCGTCGGCGAAGGGATGAAAAGCTTTACTCTTGGGCTTCGGGCGAGATTTAATGATCGCTTCAGCGAGGAAGAGATCGGAAATCGTTGTAATCTTGATGTTGGTGTGATCACCTTTGCAGATAGCAACCGGTTTCCCCATCGCTTCCACCAGCATGGCATCATCGGTTGGTGGTGTTGCTGGTTTGCTGGCGTAGGCATCAAGAATCAACTGTCTGGCAAAAACTTGCGGCGTTTGAGCGAGCCACAGGTGATCTCGGCTCTCTGTTCGGGCGATGCAGTTTTTGTCGTTACTGCGTTTAAGAGTATCGACGACTGGAGCAGCAAGGATCGCTGCCCCTTCTTGCTCGGCCAGAGCAAAAACGTTTTCGACCATCTGTTCTGTCACACATGGTCTGGCTGCATCATGGATGGCAATGTAATCGACATCATCTGCAACTGACTTCAAGGCATTAGACACTGAGTCAGAGCGTTCCGTGCCGCCAACCACCAGTTGGACATTCATAAAGGCCATATTTGGCCCATACCGTCTCTTAACGTTCTCCTGATCTTCTTCTGCAACCACCAGGATGATCTGAACAACATCTTTCCGCTTCACGAAGACATCGGCTGCCCGCATCCAGACAGCACGGCCATCAATATCGGTGAACGGCTTCTTCACTTCGTGGTCGAAGCGTTTGGAACTGCCAGCAGCCATTAACAGAACGGCAAACTTCTTCATGGCTATCCCTAGTGATGGATTTACTTCTTCATGAGAGCCTTGTCTTTCTCTTTGGAGTTTCGAACTTGCTCAGGGATGATATTGTCAAATGGAGCTATTTGATTTTCCAGCAAGTCCTCAATCCAATCAATGTTGAGGCAATTGGTTCCAACGATTGGTGAAAGACAGGTAAGCGCTGAACTTGTGGGAGAGAGTGTTGCCATGGCTTGGGCCAGCAACTGTTTGGCCTCCCATGTTTTCATTTCAAGCCTCAGCCGATCTGGAGCGAAATTACGAGCGTAGGTACGCAGGTATCGCTGCTGAAATTCGATGAGGTCTTCTTGCACGGTGTCGATATTGGCGTAGCTTGTTGGGATATTGGAAGTGCCTGGGTGAATTTGAGAGAGTACAGTGCCTGGCGCGAGAACTGATAAATGCAAGCTCAGCATTTCGGGTTGTGATAACCGTTGCTTGAGCATGATTTCGTAAAGGCCGAACGACTTTTGATAGTTATCCATCGAGACCGGCCAATCGGTGTAGCGATGTTCAGCTAAGTAGCGATATTGATAAGCATCGCGGAAGATGTCGGTCTTCGCGAGTTCCATTGAGGCTAGCCAGTAATCAAAACGGCACATCGAACGTAACTTACCGAAGTTGGAAACGAACATGAAACTCTTGTAGTCATCCATCGCTGCTGCATACTCAGTAGGATTCTGTTCCTTGAGGTATTCAGGCGGCTTTTCCATCAGATCCGCTTTTTCCTTGTATTTGGTTGAGTAGTTGTTGGATTTTTCTAGGTGTCTCTGCAATTCCTGTTCTGGAGGCAGAATATTGGTGTAGCGGCCTAGTTCGACCCACATCGCGTGGGCATCAGATGCTATTGTCTGAGCAAGTACAGGCCACCCTTCCTTATAGAGTTCGGTTGCGCTGCGGCTTTGGGTCTGGGCGGGTTTGGCTCGGAAGATCATACTGTGCATGCTTTTATTGTTACGGGTGAACCGGTCTTCAATGGGAGTGACATCATCCGTCAAATCCCGCTTCGGTTCAGGGAGCATTTCAGTAGAAAATGCATACCAGCGGCGTGAGATATCCAGACTGTCTTGCAGTAGTTCCTGATCTGCCACTTTGCCGATGAACTCCTTGTCTGACATGTTCGGCCAACGTGGCCAGGGGTCATCTGATAGAACTGCATTGTTATTCTCGTCCATTTTCCAAAGTGATGGAACATCTTTGAACTGGGTGAGAAATTGAACGAGTTCTCGATCAAGGGTTTTCTCATCACCTTCAGGGATGTTGAGATAAGTCCTCACACGTCGTACAAATCGAGGATACTGATCTTTGAATCGCTTCATCTGATCAGCGTTGTTCTTGAGGTCAATCGGTTTTCGCTGTGATGGTGGAATACAGCTCATGTGGAGCAGCGGACGGTACAGCTGATTTTCATCAGCGTAGTACATCTTGTTAGAAAGGTCCTGTGCAAACTGTGAACGCAGTTCAGGATCACCAACAATGCGTACCTTGTCGGGTCGTGTTTCGTCGTAAAGCCGGAGACGATTGATTTCTTCGCCATAGGCCAGCCAGCGAATACCTTTGGAAATGTAAAAGTACTTGTCTTCTGCACGCTCGAATTCGACCGAGACGTTATACGCCAGGTTCCAGCCCTGGTATTTCCAGGGTCCCTTGTAGTGAGGTTGCAGCTTAGTCAAAGCGGTTACCAGCAGTTCCAGCTGCTTGAAATCGTGGCGCTGCTGCAGTTCTTCCACTTCCCACCAGAGTCCACAAACCAGAGGGCCACGGAAGCTGGAGAGTACAAATCGAGAGATCGAACCTCCCAGGTCGACCTTACCCAGGTTAGTTTCGCTGATGTCGTACTTCTTGGCTTGTTCGTCAATGACCTTGAACTTGTGAACGAAGGCAGCAAACAACAGCAGCACAATGGCTACGAGGTACATGAGCTTTCGCTGACGAATAGCTGCATATGCTTTTGACATTGGAGACTCTCCGTCAGTTAGTTGGCAATTTCGCGACCGCTCAGCAGGAAGTAGCCAAGCACAGTCATGGGGATGAGGTACATGATAAGACGTATAAAGGTCGCGCCCAATTCGCTCCAGGGGATATCGAATCCTTCGGAGACAAAGAGCTTGCGATCATAGATTTCGGTTTCAGGGAGGATGGCATGAAGTAGTTTAAAGGGGTAACGAATAGTGCTATCCAAAGCCACCGCTGTTCGGGTTGCAGCATTCTCCTGCAAGGGAGCGACCATTT
>WBZX01001174.1_pt1 | contig 20400 bp, 20 predicted proteins | sample 5204211 | NCBI WGS metagenome assembly WBZX01 (sample SAMN12344362, study PRJNA552823) | activated sludge metagenome | biome: Activated sludge suspended growth; feature: Nitrification reactor; material: Wastewater; isolation source: activated sludge from nitrification reactor of wastewater... | reverse complement strand
CCACTGCTTCAGGGTGGCCCACTCTCCGGACTCGTAGCCGCGATCGAGCGCCGACACCCACAGCGACAAGATGTTGATGCCGCGATAGGGCTGCTGCGTGGTGGCATTGACGGGGAGCGTCGGATTGAAGCCGCCGCGCTGCCAGGGCAGCACCGGATCGCCGGGGCTCGCCTCGATCGCGGCCAGGATCTTGGCCGTGATCGTCTCGTAGATGTTGGGACGTGATTTCGCGCTGTCGGAGGCCATGACGCACACTCCAAAAAAGGGACCGATTTCCTGAGAAATTCAGCGCTGATCTCAGTATCGAGAGACTAGCATAAGTTCGTGTTTTGTTCTACCTATTTCGTACAAAATTTGCAATAAAATCAATCACATGATGTTCCAGACGCGGCGATTTCTCGGCGTCGATTTCCTGCCTTCTGCCGATGTCCGAGGAGCATTCCTTGGAATGGTCCCGGGCGCCTTGCCGTGTGCCTGCCTCGCGGAGCCGTCCCTCGCCCCCGGCCCGCCAGGGGGACGGCTCCGCGGGGCTGGCACGCGCGGCCTGCCTCGTGGTGAGTCCGGCACTGGTCGCGTGGTCGCCGGGAGAGCACGGTGTCGCCGACATCGTGGTCCGCGCCATGGGACCGCAACCCGCATGGGCCGAGACCGGCCCGCTCGCCCCCGGCGAGCGTCAAAGCCGGGCTCGGGCGCGCGGCCGGTCGTCGGCAGCGGCCTTGTCATTGTGGGCCCGCGCGGTAGGGCCCGGCCGCGGCCCCCTTCGGGCCGCGGGGCGCCCAAATGGAGCATATTGAGCACCAGAGCACGGTGCTGAGCACAACCGGCGTATTTGAATGAGACAAGGATCAGGCCCTTGGCCGGTGTCCCGCCGCCGCCGTAGTCTGCAAGCATGGCTGGCGAGCATCACCGATTCGAAAAGAAGTCTTTGCGCAAGGTCCTCGGGGCGAGGGCCGATTGGCAGAGCTTGGCCGACAGCTGCGTTGCCTTTGCCACTGCCGCGGGCGGCACCATCATGATCGGGATCGACGACGACAGCGATCTGCCGGCCCAAGGACAGAAGATTCCCCGCGATCTGCCCGACACCATCCGCCGGCGCATGGGAGAGTTGACGGTCAACGTCAGCGTCCAGCCCGAAGTGCGTACAGCCGACAACGGCGGCGAATTCATCGAGCTTCACGTTCCGCGCTCGGCCGCCGTGCCCTCGACCAGCGGCGGCCGCTACTATTTGCGCGAAGGCGATCGCAATCGCCCTATCGTCGGCGATGACGTGCTGCGGCTCGCCGGCGATCGCGCGACGTTCTCCTGGGAGATCCAGACCGCCCTCAAGATACCCCGCGCCGATGCCGAATCCGCCAAGGTCGCCGCCTTCGCCCAACGCATTCGCGCCTCCGACCGCGTCAAGACCTCCGTCAAGGAGAAGTCGGACGCCGAGCTGATGGACCACTACCTGATGGCGGTAGGGCCGTCGCTCACCAACCTCGGCATTCTGTGCATCGGCCGCCGCGAGCATCGCGCCGGGCTTGGGACCGCCCCCGTGGTCCAGTTCCTGAAGTACGACGAGCGCGATGCGCGGCTCAACAAGATCGTGTGGGACGATTACGCACTGTCGCCGATGGAATTGATCGACGTCGTCTGGTCCGAGGTGCCGGATTTTCGCGAGAGCTACGAGCTACCCGACGGCCTGTTTCGGAAATCGGTGCCCGTCTACGACGAGACCGTCATCCGCGAGCTGGTGGTCAATGCGGTGGTGCACAGACCGTACACGCAGCGCGGCGACATCTTCATCAAGTCCTACCCGGACCGGCTCGAGGTCGTGAACCCCGGATTGCTTCCGATCGGCGTCACGCCGACCACGGTTCTGCACGCCAGTGTCCGCCGTAATGAGCACCTGGCGCGCGTGTTCCATGACCTGAAGCTCATGGAGCGCGAGGGCTCCGGGTTCGACACCATGTACCAGGTGCTGCTTTCGCAGGGCCGGCCGGCGCCCCAGCTTCGCGAAGGGCCGGATCGCGTCGAGGTGACAGTCCGCCGACGCATCCTCAAGGCCGAAACCATCGACCTGATGGCCAAGGCGAACCAATCATTCCAACTCTACCAGCGCGAGACGATCTGCCTCGGGCTGCTGGCGCAAGCCGAGCAGCTCTCGGCGCGGGAGCTCGTCTCGGCCCTGATGCTCGACGACGTCGACGCGTTGCGGCCCTGGCTCGGACGCCTGCAGGAGCTTGGGCTGGTCAAGTCGGTAGGGCGGACCAAAGCCACTCGCTACTTCGTCGATCCCGACATCCTGCGGACGCTGGACATGTCGACAGCGACGACGCTCGGCCGCATCGAGCCGCACCGCCTCGAAGCCCTTGTCATCGAGGATCTCGGCCGCTACCCGCGCTCCAAGATCGGTGACATCAATGTGCGCATCGGCTCGGAAATCCCCCGCCACCGTTTGAAGCGCGCGCTCGACGCTCTCGTGAAGACCGAGCGGGTCGCACAAGAAGGGGAACGCAAGGCCCGCGTCTACTGGCTTCCGCGGTAGGCGTTATCGAACAAACCAGTGGCTATCCCAGGGTCCGCTCGATAAGCTGTTCGATAACTTAAGCCAACGCATTGACAACAAAAGATAATTTATCGCACACCCTCCGCGGATCATCTTCTTGTTGATGCCGCAGGGTGGTCGCCCCCTTTTCGGACACTCCCGGCCTCCGCGATACTCTGACGACCAACCCGCCGACCGTAAATGGCCACAGCGGGCAGGCGACGGCCAAGGGCGACGCCGAAGTTCTGACTTGCTACAAGCGTCGACCGTGTGCGTTGCGATGCCGGCATTGGCCGCGGGTCTGCGAAGCCCGGCCGTCCAACGGCTCCTACGCGGCCTCGGCGCGGTTCCGGGCGAGCCACAGATCGACCCGGTCGACGATATCGTCGACGGCGGGCAGCGGTCGCCCAAGACAATCGGCGATGGTCTTGACGAGGAGGTCGACGCGCTCGACGTCGGTGGCGCCTGCCGAAAGCGCGCGGGCGACCGAGGACGGGCTCTCGAGCTGCCGCGCCGCGGCGGCGTACTTGTCGAACGGCACGAGGTCGTCCGCGGCCGCGCCGAGGGCGATGCAGAGATCGGCGACGGCGTCGTAGATGGCGCGCGATGCCGCGAGGTCGCGATGCACGGCCTCGCGGATCGGGACGATGCGATCATGGGCGATGCAGCGGTAGTTGCCGGCGAGCAGCATGCACCACTTTGCCATCGGGACATGGACCGAGTGACGAACGCGCAGCTTCACCGGCAGATCGACCGGCTCGCCGTCGACGCGCAAGCGTACGCCGGCCACGCTGTCGGCGAGTTCCATCAACAGCGCATTGTCTGCGGCATGCTCGAACGGCGCTGCCTTGAAATTGGTCGGAAGCCGCACCTGCAGCACGTTGCTCGGCTCGCCGGCCGGGCGGAAGGCCTGCGGATCGGGGCTGCACAGCGTCACGCGATTGGGATCGAGAGCGTCCCACACCGACGCATCGGTGTAGCTGGCCTCGAGCCTGTGTCGGAGACACGCCTCCGGCATGATGACATCGAGCGACGGGATGCGCCGCAGGAACGGCAGCGGAGGCATGTTCATGATGGAGAGGACCGGGCGCTCGGCGGCGGCGATGGCCACGAGCAGACGGCGGACCGATGCCGCGCGATACTGCGGCTCCTGCATGGCGAGCACGACGAGGTGGTAGCGGGCCGGCTCGGCGACGTCGGGGCTCGCCGCGTCGATCGCCCCGGGTAGGGCCTTTGAGTGGATCTCGACCAGGCCGTCGCGCCCGCGAACGGGAAATCGAACCCGGCAGCCATCCTCGTTGATCAGCGCGACCTCGTAAGGCAGACCGACGAGGGTGACGTGATGGCCGGCGGCGGCGAGCTTGCTTCCGAGCAGCGCGCCGTAGGAGGCGCCGAGGATTAGAATGCGTCTGGGTCCGCGCATGAGGGGTGTTCCTGTCCTGAGTGAAGGCCCCATCACAATGCGTACGACAGCACCGGCTGGGAACGATGCATCGCGGTGAATAGAGTGTAGCCGGGTGCAGCCGCGCGTGCGCTCAGCGATCGAGGCCCCGCATGCCGCGCTGACGACCCAGCATCAGCTGCTTGACGCCCATGGTGCCCGAGATTTCCTGACCACGGTAACGTTCGAGCGGCTTGGCCCACGGCACGAGGCGCACCTCGTTGCCGATGGTGACCGCGATGTAGCGGCCGTCGGGCGAGTCGATGCTGCGGCCGACCGTCCCGCGTACGCTCGCACCTTGCGGGACCGGCACGTGCTTGAGCCCGGTCTCGCGCTCCAGCTCGCGGCCGAGGCGTGCGATCTCGCGCTGACGGAGTTGCGTCACCGCACTGTGGCGCATTTCGAAGCGGCCATCTGCAGCTCTGCGGCCGAGGTCCTGCTGCACGAGCCACGCCCTGCGCGCCTCGATCGTAGCGTCGAGCTCGGCGCCGTAGCCGCGGTGCACCTGCGCGCGTGGCGCCCCGTCGACGACCAGCCGGTCGATCCAGATCGGGCCGTCGTAGGTCGCCTGGTCGCGGGACGCTGTCCGTGCCAGGATGTCGAGGCGCGGCGTCGACTGCGGCTTGCCGGCGAGACGGTCCGGCACCAGCCGCACGACAGCGCCGCGCGGCGGCACGGCCTCGGGCCGCAGCTTGCCCAGCTCGACATAGTGGACGCGGCCGTCGGCGCCGTCGATGACGACCCAGCTGCGATCGCTGATCTCATCGACGAGGCCGCTGCCGACAACCTTGCCGATGAGCGCTTCCTTGCGCGTGCCGCGATCGAACAGCGCGAGCGTGCCGGGAGATCGGTCGAGGCCGACCTCGGCGAGCGCCCGCTGCATCATCTTGATCTTGTCGGCGCGCTCGCCGAGGCGGCGCAGCTTCGGCTCGATTTCCGGATCGAGCGACCAGACGCCGGCGCGGCGGTGCTGCGCGAGGCCGAGGCTTTCGAGCTTTCTGAGGCGTCCGACGAGCTGGGTTTGGCGCGCGCCGTCGTCCTGCGGCGAGGCAGCGATCACCAGAACGTTCTCCGCACTGCGTCTGATCAACGTCCGGTCGAGGCTCGTCAGCCGCTCGTGACCGATCTCGTTGGCGCGCTTGGCCAGCCGCTCGATCTCGGTCTCCGGGCCGAGTTCAATGGTCACCAGCTCCTGCGCGCGGGCACGCAGCCCGTGCGAGATGTAATCGCGGGCGATGATGAGATCCTGGCCGCGCTCGTCGCGGCCGCGCATGGCGACGTGGGTGTGCGGGTGGCCGGTATTGAAGTGATCGACCGCAACCCAGTCGAGGCGCGTGCCGAGGTCCTGCTCCATCTGGCGCATGAGGTCACGGATGACGGGCTTCAGGTCGGCGAGCTGCGCGCTGTCCTCGATCGAGACGATGAAGCGGAACTGATGCGGGTCGCCCTCCGACCGCGCGAGGAAGGCCTCCGCATCGGCGTGCTCGCCGTGCGTGTCGTAGAGCCGGCCCGGCTCCCCCTCCCGTGTGGTGCCATCGCGCAGGATGTAGCGCAGATGCGCGCGCGCCGGCCCGAGGTCGCCGTTGACGTGGCGCACGTAGCGGGCGCGGACCACAACGCGGCGTGTGCCTGGCACGAACGAGCCGGTGGCGGCGACGGCACCCGTTGCCAAGCCACGCCGCTGCGCGTTGGGATCGATGTGGCCCTTGCGCCGCAGGGTATTGCGGGCGGTTTCCGCCGCCACGCGGGTTGAAAAACGGATGGCCTTGGCTCGCCCCTTATCGCCGATGCGACCGAGCCTGGGCTTGAAGGCGTCATTGACCATGGCAGCTACCCAAGAATAAGCCGATGATGCCGGTGACATGTGATGGTCGCATCCGTCTTCAAGACGGAGTCAAAAACATCGCGTGAAATCAATTCGATAAGTGGCGATCGGCGCATGGTCAAAGACCTGCGGTGACAACAAGAGTGTGATAAATCAATGGGTTAACTAATCAGCGACGCGCATCTTTTATCCTGATGTCAATACTCCAGGATCCCCAGCTGCACGCAATTACCCGCAATTGCTCACGACTGGAATTCGATCTCATTTCACGAGGGGAGCGAATGGGCCACCATAATCTCCGTCTGTCACTGCCGCCGACGTGGAGAGTCGTCTATCGGTCAACCACGCGAAGACGATTGTCCGTAGCGTGTATAGCACTCGGCTCAAGCAGGCGGGAACCGGGTGAGGCCACACTGGCTGATGCGAGCGGGCCACGGCAAGTGGTGCGGCTCGAGGCCGCCAGATACGAACGGAACACCCTTGCGGCTGCGGCATTCGGCGATTATATTCCGAAGCGTCGGAATATTTACGAGGTATCGCCATGGGCGGCAATCTGCTGACCCCGAACGAGGCCGCCGTCGTCGCCGGTGTCACCGTGCGCGACATCAACCGGGTCATTGACGAGAGGCTCCTGCCGGAGGGCTTCACCAGCGACGTGGATGGCCGCCGAATCGAGCTGGCCGCCTGCCCGCTGGTGGGCTTCTACTTCCGCGCGGCCAAGGCCCTGACGGCGGAGGAGCGCCTGCGGTTGATCCGCCGATTCGCCGAGCGCATCACCGCGGACATGGCTGGCCACCCGTTCGCCGGCTGGCGCAAGGCCGACTGGAGCGTCCGTGACGGCTTCCTCACCGTCAGCCTGTCGGACTTCGTCGCCGAGGCCGACGACCGTTCCGCCCGGCTGGCGGCGGCGCAGGACATGGTGATGGAGGACTCCGCCATCCTCGGGGGCACGGCCGTCATCCGCGGCACCCGCATCCCGGTCCACGACGTGGCCGCCTCGGTGGCGACAGGGATGTCGCGCGAGCGCGTCCTCGCCGCCTATCGGGGACTGGATGAAGCCATGCTGGACCTCGCCGTCCTCTATGCCGAGGCGAACCCGGTGCGCGGCCGTCCCTGTCGTGTCGCCGCCTTGCCGGCCAAGGCTGTCGTCACCGCTGAGCGCACGGTGGCGAGGCGCCGGCGGGGATGAAGCTTCTCATCGACGAGTGCCTGAGCGAGGAGCTGGCCAAACTCGCTCGCGAGCGCGGCCATGCGGACGCCTCGCACGTGCGCTGGATCGGCAAGGGCGGCGCCAAGGATTGGCAGCTGATGCCGGTCATCCTCGCCGGCGACTGGACCTTCGTCACCAAGAATTCCTGGGACTTTCGCGGACCGCCCGATGCGCCGGGCACCTCCGGAGCGTTTGGCGACGTCGATCTCCACGCCGGGCTGATCTGTCTCAACGGGCCGGTGGGTATGGAGCTCGACATGCAGGTGGAGTTGTTCGAGGTGGCCTTGAACGACCTCGACGCTGATCCTGATCTGGTGAACAAGGTGCTGGAGGTGTCACTGGAGAACGCCAGCGACGAGGAGATCAGGGTGGTGCGCTATGCCCTGCCGAGCGAAGGCAATGGCGAGACCACGGCATCGAACTAAATTCGGCCCGTCGACGGCGTCCGGTGAGTGAGCCGCATCGGAGCGACACCAAGAATTCTCCGTCAGGCTCGCCGAGGGCGGGTGGGTGGGGGTGGTGGGCGGGCGTGGCAAAGCAGAAGTACCCTCGCGCCGGCGGTGCGGCGCGAGGGCTCGAGGCGTATCAGTCCTGCGGGTTCCAGATCAGCGCGAAGACGTCGGGATCGCTCTGGCCCGCGGCCCGGCCGAGGTTCGCATAGAGCGTCCTCGTGCCGAGCTCGGGCGCCGCGATCGAGAGGGCCACGTACTCCTTGCCGGAGATCTGGCCGGTGCGGATCCAGCCGGCACCAATCTCGATGCCCTGGCTCAGCACGCGGTAGTCGGGCTGGGCGGACGAGCACTTGTCGCCGACCGGCACGATCTGGATCTCGGCGCGGACGGAGAGCGTCTTCAGCTCGCCTTCGTAGCGGCCGTCCTCGCGCTTGGTGACGGAACCGATGGTCGCCATGGGTGTACTCCTCGCGTTGTCCGGCGCGGGACCATTCCCGGCCGGTGTGCGCGCAAGGCCGACGGCGGCGACTGAAGCACCTGCAAGGCCGCAACGCAGTGGAGGACCCGGCCACTTCGGCCGGGTTGCTTCGAAGGCGACGACGGCGGCATCGTCGCACATCGATCGGCCGGGTGTGTCCACGCATGACGAAGAAAGCGGCACCGTGAGCGGCCATTGGGCGCCTGCAAGTGCCTGGTCGGATGCGGCGAGCGAGGTCAGGCGTTGCGAGCTAGCCGACCCAGGAGTGGCTATCGCGCAGCTATGGCGAAACGGTCCACAAGGGGTGCTGAGCCGGCGGCCAGAAGCGACTTGGGCCGCACACTCGACCAGACCGGCGAAGAGTCTGCGCTCGACTGGGCGCAGTGCCGGCGCCAATTCGCTTCAAAATCTCGGTGCGGGAGCGACGACGACACGGCTGTAGATCGTCAAGCCGCGGGGCGCTGAGGACCGTCGCCGCCCTCGCCGCGGGCTCCGCGCCAGGCATCGTGACCCGAATGGGCCGAGACGCCGGCTCGTCGCCGGTGGCTCGGTCGCGCGGCGCCACCGTCGCATTGTCGCACACGACCGTCCTCGCCGCGCGATAGAGGCCGGCCGACCGCGAGCGTCAGAATCGCGGTCGGAGGCGCCCAATCTCTTGTCGTCGCAGTCGAATCAGCAATCGGACGCTGCCGCCGTTTATCTTGAATGCCACCAAGCGGCGTGTCGCGTGATGCAGCACTTATTCGTGCAGAAAGAAGCGTGTCATCGTCATGATCAGGGTTGCGTCGCCGCGCACTTCCAGTCGCGACACCTGGGCGCATGGCATAGAGGCTCAGCAAACCGACGCCTTCGTCCGCGTCTCGATCGAGGATCACGCTGAGGAGGTGGTCGCCGCCGTCGCCGAGCACCGCGCGGCGCTCGTCAATTCGCTCAAGACGCCGGACAAGCGTTTGGCCATGGTCGAACACCACAACATTACGGAGACCGTCGCGGCGCTGCGGACCTTCATGAACAAAATGTAGCGCTGGTTCGCTGCGCGGGTCGGCTTTGGCGGCCAGAGTCGACAAGCGCGGCCGACAGTTTGGTCGCGCGTGAGGACGCCGAAATAGCGGCTGTCGAAGCTATCGGGCTTGGGCGAGAGCATAAAGGCATCGCCCGGTTGGAGCGTGCGGCAGCCGCGCCAGATGGGCAGCGGTCGGCCGGCTCGGTCACTGTCGGCCGCCACCGCGCGCAGCCTAGCGTTGATCAGAATGGACCGTCCCCAACGGCAGACGCGGTCGCCGCCAACGGCGGCAACCGGCTTCAGAAGCAGCGCGCTGCGCGGCAGGTAGCCGCGTGCGTGCGCAAGCTCGGCGATGACCGCCGGCAGGCGCACGGCTGCGATATCGCCGGTTGCCGGCGACCGTCGCCATATCCAGTACAGCCCGATGTCGACGCTCGGCGTGGCGTTCCAGACGACACGTGGCGGCCCGTGTCGAGCTGAGCCGGCGACGGCGGCAAGCGCCAGTGCGGCGAGCAGCAGTGTTCGAATTTCATACTTGGCTCGGCGCAGGGGCCAGGGAGTTGCCGGGCCCGAGCGGCACCTTCTCGGTGGTGGTTCGCCGCCGGGACTCTCGGGCCCAGGCGAGGAGGTCGTCGCGGTGATAGCGGACACGTCCACCGTGCTTGCCATAGAGCGGTCCGGTTCCACGCTGGCGCATGTTGTCGAGGGTACGCGGCTGCAGGCGGAGAAACGCGGCGGCCTCGTGCAACGTCAGGTAAGGCGAGACTTCGTCGAGGGGCATGTCGACACTCCTTGCAATGCGGATGGTCGAAAGCATGCCGCGGAGCGAGCGAGCCGGGGAGAGTCGTTTAGGCCGCCACCGCAAACGTCCCTCCCGCAACCAAGTTGCGGTATCCGCCGGCAAGCATCCTGCGACCGCGCAGGACGTCGCGCTTGATCACCGCCTTGAGCCGCCCGTTCGGATGGCTCCACTCCTCGGCGACCCGCTCGGCGCCATGGATCACCGTCGCGATATCGCGGCGCGTGGCACCGGCGCGCTCGCCTTCGAGGGCAATGATGGCGTCGCGCAGCTTGATTCGGTCCACATCGCCGGGGCGGTCGGCGGGGATGACGAGACGCCGGCCGAGGAGGAGATGGGCGAGAGCTCCGAGCGCGTCGATGTGCGGCCCGAGACGTGCCATGCCGTGCGACGCGAACTGCAGGCGCACAGGCGCCATGGTGATGAGTGGACCAGAGACGAGCAGCACCACATGAAGCACGGACGACTTGAGGATCACGTGCTGGCTGCCGTGGGCATCGATATGGACATGGGCGTTGAAGGGAATGTGCCGGATGTCGAAGTCGAGTTGGTCGGGGGTGCCGATCCGATCGGCGTTGCTCGCTATGACATGGCGCGAGAGGTTTTGCAGCCAGATAACCGGAGCGTCGGGCGCGGGTTTATCAGGTGCCGCGAAAGGACAAGAGGCCCCAGGCTTCCGCCTGGAGCTGCCGGCGCCGCGAGCGGGAGACGTGGGTATCGCCGGCGCCGGGCAGCGGTCGCGCCTCGACACAACCGTGAATGCGGGCCTCGAGGCAATAGCGCGGCGAGCGCCGGAGGAACTCCCAGGCCCAGGCGGGATGCGCGAGGGCCGACAAGTAGTCGTATGACATCCGCGTCGTGGGCCAACGGGGACCCACGGTGAAACCATGGATCTCCATGATCACCCTGCTGAGATCGATAAACCTTCAATCTGCGCGGGTGTCCGCGAGAGCTATTTCTCGCCGCGAATTACGCTCAATACGTCTTCTTGGAACCTACGCAGGTGTTTGCAAGGATTATCAATCTCAGGCTGCTTCGTCTCGCGCGGAGCTCCATTATCGTGAACGCTCGCTTGGCAGGGTTCCCAGAATGGCACTGGCTGTGCCGGCATTGGCATGCAGAGCCGCCCATTCCCGGATGATCTGTGCCGTCGTGGTCGGCACTGCGCCGGCCTGTGTCAGCCGCGCGCGGGCCGCAGGCTCGGTGACGGCGTCGAAGGCCGGCGTGGCGTCGGTGGGGACATAGGTGTCGAGACCGACGGAAAGGCAGTTGAGCGCGAGCCAAGTCACCGCCTCCTCAAGCCAGAGGCCCAGCACGACGACCTGGTTGCGCCCTGTTGCCGCGAGTGCCGCTCCCAGCGCACTCGAGGGCCAATCTGCGGGCGTAGGATCGAACGGATACGCGGGCAGATCGCCGTCGAGATTGATCGACATTGCGATCGCACCTGGCGGAGTTGCGGTCGGGTAGAGACCGACGATCGTTGGAACAGTCGCGAGCGACGCTGCGTCGAGCATGCGGCGCGAGCTCGAGACGAGGTGCGGCGAGAGCTTTATCGCTCGCAGGGAAGGGGCATCGACGAGCAACACGGCGGACGTGCTTGAAACGAGCATTCGCAGGCCTCCAAGAAAGTTGCGACGCGGTGGCACATCTGGCTCTTGCCGGTTCTTGCGTGGGCACGGCCGCGCGCCGTATGCGGCATCGTTGATTCCCTGCGACTCTTGAGGGAGAGCGGTCGTTTTACATGACCGTTGTCGGCGTCAATATTGAATAGGCTGCTGCAATAAGCGTGGCGGCGCCTCCGCGGGTGCCGCGCGTCGTTGGCCGCACTGTCTTTGCGCGACTGCTAGGACAACGTGTTGGGGTACAGAATTACTCCCGCGACAACGGATAGTTGCACCAAAGTCGAAAGGTGCAGAACCGGCGGATCGTGATCGAGATGGTCTGCGGTGCTGTGGAGAAGCGAGTCACCTGCAGGATTGCACCATCATAGCAAATCGTTCTGGCCCATCCGCAGTTAGCGCAGGCGGCCTCAATGCCGGTGGGCGTGATGCATATCGGGAACGTGAGCGTGCGCATGACGCACTCGTTCGTGGCGATGCCGATGCGTATGCGGCTCGCCGGGCGGATCGTCGGCAGCGTGCTCATGCTGGTGATGCGCGTCGTGCACGTGCGGATGCGCGTGCTCAAGCGGCTCATGCTCATGGTCGTGTGCATGAACCTCGGTGAGATGGAGCCACACGCCGACGCCCATGAGAATACCGGCGATGCCGAGTTGCAGGGTCACGGACTCGCCCAGCACCATCACCGATGTCAGTGCCCCGAGAAACGGCGCCGTCGAGAAATAGGCCCCGGTGCGCGCCGTGCCGAGGTGGCGCAGGGCCACGACGAACAGGGCGAGGCTGACGCCATAGCCCAGAAAACCGATCATTCCGGCGAACAACGCCGCCGATGCGCTGGGAATGCTCTCGGCGGCCGAGAGGCCGAGGGCAAGGTTGACCGGCCCGGCGATCAGGCCCTTGAACTCGACGATCTGCAGCGGGTCGGAGAGCGAGATCTTGCGCGTCAGATTGTTGTCGAGCCCCCAGGCGACGCAGGCGCCGACGATCGCCAGCGGTCCCGCCAGCCCCGAAAAGCTGGGTTGCCCCGACCAGGAGAGGACAATGGCGCCGCTCACCAGACAGGCCATGCCCGCGGCTATTCGCCTGTCGAAGTTCTCATGGAACACGAACCACGCGATGAGCGCCGTCGCTACGCCCTCGAGCGTCAGCAGCAGCGAGGCGGTTGCAGCTTCGGCGCGGGTGAGGCCCAGCATCAGCAGGAGGGGACCAACCACCCCGCCCGCAATGATCGCGCCGGCAAGCCATGGCAGGTCCTTGCCCGTGAGCGCGACCTCGGATGCGACGCCTCGCCCGGCGAAACTGGGGCCAAGACGGCGCAGGGCGGCGACACCCAGGCCGGCACCGCAGTAAAGCAGTCCGGCCAGGATGGTCGGAGCAACCCCACCTAGCAGGACCTTGGACGCCGGTGTAGAGACGCCGAACAGCGCGGCCGAAAGAAGAGCGAGAGCGACAGCATGGCGATTCATGGCCTAAGCCTACCGATGAACGTGGCTCGCCGCCACGTTCATCGCGCAACGAGCCTGCGAGTGCCATGTCGGACTGGCTGATCGCGCATTTGGCCCAGGTTCAGGGCCAGATTGTCCACACCCTTGCCGCCGGGCTGCGCAGTGGCGGCACGGTCGCCGTGGCTCTCGCCTTCGCGCTCGGCGCGCTGCACGCGCTCACCCCGGGTCATGGCAAGGCGGCGCTGGCGGCGTATTTCCTCGGCCGCGAGGCGCACGCGGGAAAGGGCGTGCGGATTGCGCTGCTGGCAGCGCTGCTGCACGTCGTGTCGGGCCTCGCCGTTTTCCTCGTGCTCCGCTTTCTCCTGAAGCAGCTGCCGGGAATGTTCGGCCGCAGCTCGCCTAGCTTCACGGCATTGGGCTACGCGTTCATCATCGTCGCTGGCCTGATGATGCTGCTCCAGAGCCTGCGGCCGGCGCACGCGCACGAGGACGGCGGCCACGCGCTGACCGCCGGCATCGGCCTGCTGCCGTGTCCGCTGACCATTTCCGTGTTGGGCTTTGCCTGGGTGCAGGGCACGCCATTTATGGTCGGGCTGGTGCTCGTCTCGCTGGCGCTTGGCATTGCGCTCACCATCGGCAGCGTTGCCGTAGCCGCGATTTTCGCCCGGCAACGGCTCGGCCTCGCGCTTGCCGCTTATATGCCGGGTCTCGAACGTTGGGGCCGCATCGCTCAGGGGGCAGCCGGAACCCTCATCGTGGTGATCGGTGCCTATACGGTGTGGCAGCTGGGCGCGTAATGCTCGTGCGCCGGTATGGCGCACTGGTTGTGTTCGGCGGCCCCGGACGAGCTCAATGCCTCGCGCTTCCGGCCGAGAAGCCAAACGTCAGCCCGGCGCGCACCTCGGTTTCGGGGCGGGCATCCACCCAGGCCTCGCGCACGGCGACATCGAAGGCGAGCTTATCGCTGACCTTCCAAATCGCGCCGACGAGGCCGGAGACCGTTTCGGCTGCGCCGAATTCCTTCTCGTAGCGTACCTCGGCCACGGGCCGGACCTGCCAGCCCTGGGGGCCTTCGATGATGGCGCCGATAAATAGATCGCCGTGCTGCTCGCGCGTCAGCGCCGCGCCGGCATTGAAATGAACCGTGCCCCACGTCCAGCGCTCGGACACGATCGCCGCCCCGCTCGCGCCGGCCCGTGCGACGCCGTTGATCTCCGGCAGCAGCACACCGAACTCGGTCGCAATGCTCGGGCCGGCCTTGTCCTGCAGCGCGCCGTCGCGCAGGACGGTCTTGAGGGACAGCCCACCATCGACGAGGCGGCTCGCGCCGTCGCCGGACAGCGGATGCTCGCCGCGCCCTTCCAGCACCAGCTCCCAGTTCTTCATAAAGCCGTAGGCGCCCGAATTGTCCATTCGACGGCCTGCCCTCGCTGATTCGCCATATGGCGTGAGTCGGTTGCATCCGTCGATGCTTGGCCGAAACGTCAGGGGTGCGGACGAAGCACCAGGATCGCCGCGTCACCTGATCCGCTGCCGGCCCGGGCTGCCACAAACAGCCGGTCGAGCTCGGGCACGAACAACGAGGTCCGCGCGCCCGTCGCCGTCTTGACGCGCGCAAGCTGACGCAGGCTCTGACCAGCCTGATCGAGCACGTCGACCGCGCCGTCGCCGCAGCTCACGTAGATGCGGTGCCGAGGCGCATCGAAGAACACATCGTCGGCGTCGCCGCAGGTCTCAATTTGTGCCGTGACCGCACCGGTGGCCGTATCGAGCAGCGCCAATCGAGCCGGGCTGCGGAACACGACCGCCAGCGTCGCATCGCCTGCATCGATTGCCATCGGGAAGTTGTCGCGAATGTTCGCCATCGGCCACGCCGCGATCTGCCGTCTGGACTTGAGATCGACCGCTGCGACCTGCTTGGCCTCGGGGACATTGACGAAGGCGCGTGCCTCGTCCCGCGTCAGCTGAAAGCTTTCCGGATGGGCGGCCAGCTTGATCTCGGAGGTCTTGGTGCGCGAGTGCGGGTCGATGATCGCGAGCCCGCCATCGCCAAAACCGACAACAATGCGGTCGGTCTGGCTCAACACTCGGATGTTGTCGGCATCGGCGCCGAGCTCGACCTTGCCGAGCGGCGAGAGATCGGCGCCACCGAAGAAAACGACAGAGCCATCCTTGGCGTTGGCGACCACGAGCGTATCGATTCCCGCCACGTAGGCCACGCCCTGGGGCTCATGAAATCCCGATATCCGCTGAATGACTTGCTTCATGTCGAGATCGATCACATCGACGGTGTTGTTGCCAAGCTCGGCGACGAACAACCGTCGATGTGCGAGGTCGACGGCCAGATGATCGATGCGGCCGCTCACGTCCTTGAGCGGAATAGTCGCTTCCAGCACCAAGGACTGGCTGGCCTCCTCGGCAGCGGCCATCGAGAACGGCTCGGCGTGCGCGCAGCCGAGCAACGCGATCATCACGAACCAATGGCGACCGAGAGCCACGACAATCTCCTTCGCAGTCACAATCCGAGAACGTCGATCGGGCCGTCCAGCTTGGCCACCATCCACTCCTCTGCCCTACTGGATCACGAGCCGCGGAAAGCGCTGGCTCGCCAAGTCGAGGTCATCGAGCCGCTCGATGATGTACTTGCCGACGCCGCCGTCGGTATAGGTTGAGGTGAGATCGACGCCGTAGACGGTGCCTTCGATGTGGCCGTCAACAGTCTTCAGCTTGTAGTAAAGGCCGTTGAACGGATCGATATCGACCTCGGCCGGCGCCGGGCGTTTCTCGACGAACAGCAGCGCGTACTCGAGGGAGCGCAGATCGTTGTCGGTGATCACGCCACTCGCGTCATCAGAGGCATACTCGGCGGGCGGATAGGTAAAATGGCAGACCTCCTTGCCCGCTGCCTCGAGGCAGAGGACGTTGTTCTCGCGCATGTAGCGCTCTTGGAACACATCGCGCTTGAAGGTGAGGGCGAAGGCGTAGCCGCCCTCAGTCGGCTTGAGGTCGAGCTTGCCGATGGCGACTTTATCGCCGGCCGGGGTCACCAAGCTGACGGTCTTTGCGCCTTCGAGGCTAGCTGCGTGTGTCGGCGACGTCTGGTGACCCAGGGTCAGCAGCGCAAACGATCCAACGATAGCGACCCATCTTTTCATTCTTCCTCCCCCATGCGGTTTCCAGAGCTGCGATCGGATGTAATACCGCCGAGCTTAAGGACGGACCTCGAGTATCCAGGGGTACGAGCTCAAGAGCGTGAGACGGCCGGTTTCGGCGGTGAGCCGGTTCCAGGCCGTTGCCGCAGCCTCGACAATGGCGTCGTAGTCGGCGAGCAGCCGATGTGACAGGAAGCGCTGCTTCAAGTAGAGCCAGACGCGCTCGACCGGGTTGAGCTCCGGCGAGTAGGGCGGCAGTGGCACGAGCGTGACGTTGCCCGGCACGGCGAGGTCGCCGGCGCGGTGCCAGCCGGCCTGGTCGAGCACGATGGCCGCGTGCTCGTCGTCGCCGATCGTCGCGGCGAAGCCATCGAGGAAGATCTGCATCGCCTCGGTGTTGGCGAAGGGCAGCACCAGCGCAAAGCCGTTGTCGGTGCCGGGCTCGATGCAGGCGAAGATGTAGGCGAACGTGAAGCGCTGGTCGCACAAGCCCGGCGGTCGCTCGCCGCGCCTCCACCAGACATGGGCCGTGCGCCCCTTCTGGCCGATGCGCGCCTCGTCCTGGAAGAACAGGCGGACTCGCTTGCCAGTCCGTCGACTGATTTTACGCAGGATGGCTGGGGCTCTTTTTAAAGGCCGCTTGTGCGGCCGGGTCCTTCATCGGGTGGCTGGGCCGTGTTTTCTGCCGTGACAGCCCGAGCCGCCTCAGGACGCGGCTCATCGAGGAGGGATGGAAGGATTTGCCGAAGCGCTCCAGGCAGATCGCCGCGAGATCCTCGCGCGTGTAGGCGGAAATGCCGGTCGTCTCGGGATCGGAGCCGGCCAGCACGATCTCGAGCAGCTCGGCCTGCTCTTGCGGGTCGAGGCGCGGCGGGCGCCCGTCGCCCCAGCGGTCCTGTAGCCCGTCGACACCGTGCGCGTTGTAGCGCAGCACCCAGTCGCGCAGCGTCTGACGCTCCATGCCAGCCGAGCGGGCTGCGTCCTCGCGGCTCAGGCCGTCGAGCGCGTTGGCAATCGCCAGCATGCGGCGGGCCACGCGGGCATCGCTCTCGACTTTGGCTGCCTTGCGCAGCACCGCCGGCGTCCGGTCTTTCCTGATTTCCAACGCGGCCATTGCCTCCCCCATCGCGAATCGCTCCGCGATGATGGAATCACGCCAGCTCGCGGCCGGGAACTCCACCAGAGACACACGAGTCGAGAGATCCGCTCGGCGGTATAAGCGGACGCGCTCATTGCATCGGTCGGCGTCGACAGACCAGCTGCCAACCGCGTCCGCTTGTCGAGGCATCACGTCAGATGCCAATCTTTGGTGCGATGTGGATCGCGTCACCGATGTTGATGACCGCCAAATTCATGCGCGCCGGCAGCAAGCGAGAGCCATCGGCGCAAGGCGAAAGCGTAGCATGCAAAGTAACAGCATAGGGCGAGCAGAATGGGCACGCACATCACCGTCCATAGGTGAAGATTTATCGCATCGAACACTTTGTCGTTTTCGGGCAGCGCAAGAATAAGAAGAACCGTCGCAGCCAATCCCAGCGCCGACATCCGATGGCCGGCACAAACGAACGCAGGAATATCATCAGCTCGCATGCCGCGAGCATAGAAACGCGCGGTGAATTCTCTCGACCATGTCGGCCAGCACCGACAGGAGATGACTACGCACGCAACCGTCAAGACGCTGCACACGAGCACGACGTGTCGATACGCTATGGCACCGACTGTCGTCACGCCGACCGCGGTCATCGGCTGTCCGCCAACGACTGATGCCAACGACGAGAGCCCCCTGTCCTCGAGCTCGACCCATTGCCAAACCAAACGACCGAGCGCGTCGTTAGCGTGTGTTGCGGCCCCCACGACGAGCACCGTGTAAAGACATCCGGCAACGAGATCGAATATCGCCAGCTGCAGCAATCGTGGCGTTCGACTGCTCGAATGGTGAAACACTATGCGCTCATCGAGACGACGAAGCATGACCGACCCTCGCGATGCCGGTGCCGTTTTGGCTTGTGCCCAACCCTTCCATTAGCGTCGAAGCAGCTTAGCAGCACCTCGTCATGCTTGCACCTCGAAAGGCCGAGCTTGTCGAAAGGCAGAACTGGGCTCGCCAAGAGGGTCGAGCGCGTCCGTTGATATGCGCAATCTGTCATTGCGTTTTCTCGTGGCGAGGATTATTAGTGACAATTAATCGGTGGTAGCTGAGTATTGATGCGCTGCACATGATTACGGCAACACAGCTGCGGGCGGCACGCGCTCTCCTCAATATCGACCAGCGCGAGTTGGCCGATTTGTCCGGACTTTCGGTGCCGACCATTCAGCGCATGGAAGCCAGCGACGGCCTCATTCGGGGGAATGTCGACTCTCTGACCAAGCTCATTAGCGCGCTGGCAACGGCAGGCGTCGAGTTGATCGGCGAAGATGATGCCAGCCGCGGCAGGGGGCGAGGTGTCCGTTTTATTGTGGGATCGACTGATCGAGGTCAGTGAAGGCGTCAAGAGGAGCCCGCGCGCTCACGCGTCTCGGCACGGGTCGGGGTAGGCATGACGGCGATAGACACGTTGCTGTGGAGCGTTGCGGCCCTGCTCGCGATTGGCGTGCTCGCCATCGCCCTTCACAGCAAGCGCGGCGGCTCGCGTCTGATCTACGCGCTCTGCACTGTCGCTTGCAGCTGTCTTCTTTATTTTGCGCTCGCTCATCTCCTCGGTGGCCCTGTGTCGATCCCGTCGCGGATCCTGCCGCTCGGGGTTCCATGGATTGGCGCCCACCTGCGCATTGACGCGCTCAGCGCTTTCTTTCTGGCCGTTGTCAATCTGGGAGGGAGCGCGGCCAGCCTCTACGCTCTAGGCTACGGCGAGCATGAAAACGCCCCCGGAAGGGTGTTGCCGTTCTATGCCACGTTCCTGGCCGGCATGAACCTCGTGCTGTTGGCGGGCGACGCCTTCACCTTCCTGCTGTCGTGGGAGTTCATGTCGCTGTCGTCGTGGGCGCTGGTCATCGCTCATCATCATGACGGCAAGAACACACGGGCCGGCTTCATCTACCTGCTCATGGCCAGTTTCGGCACACTGGCCCTGGTGCTGGCCTTCGGGTTGCTGTCGGGTCCGTCGGGGGCCTACGTATTCGCTGAGATGCGTCAGCTGCCGAGGGCCGATTGGGTATCGGCGACCGTGCTGCTCCTGGCACTGCTCGGCGCCGGCTCGAAGGCGGGTTTGGTGCCGCTTCACGTGTGGCTGCCGCTCGCCCATCCGGCGGCGCCGAGCCACGTGTCGGCTTTGATGAGCGGCGTCATGACCAAGGTCGCCGTTTACGGCTTCGTGCGTATCGTCTTCGACCTCGTCGGCGCTCCAGCGTGGTGGTGGAGCATCCCGATCATTGCGATTGGTGCCGCGACGGCCGTCCTCGGCGTGCTCTTTGCCATGCTGCAGAGGGATCTGAAACGCCTGCTCGCCTACAGCACCGTCGAGAATATCGGCATCATCTTCGTCGCCCTCGGTCTGGCTCTTGCCTTCAAGGCCAACGCGATGGACTGGGCGGCGGCCCTGGCGTTCACGGCGGCGCTGCTCCACGCGCTCAACCATTCGCTGTTCAAGAGCCTGCTGTTCTTCGGAGCTGGCGCGGTTCTCAATGCAACGTCTGAACGCAACATCGAGAAGCTTGGTGGCCTGATCCACCGCATGCCACAGACGGCATTCGTGTTTCTGGGCGGCTCCCTCGCCATTTCGGCGCTGCCACCGCTCAACGGCTTCGTCTCCGAATGGCTTCTGTTTCAAGCCGTCCTGGCCAGCCCTTCGCTTCCGCAATGGGGGTTGAAACTCGTGGTGCCGGCGGCCGGCGCCATGCTGGCGCTTGCGGCAGCACTGGCGGCGGCCTGCTTCGTGCGCGCGTTCGGCATCACCTTCCAGGGCCGGCCTCGCTCGCCGTCGGCGGCAAAGGCGCGAGAAACCGATCGCTTCTCCCTCAGCGCGATGATGCTGCTGTTGGCCTTGTGCCTGCTCGCCGGCATTCTGCCGGGCTTCCTCATCGATAGCTTGGCACCCGTCGCGCGTCTGGTCGTTGGCCAGGCCATGCCGGAGCAATCCTCGCTGCCATGGCTCTCGATCGTGCCGGTCGCCCAGAGCCGCAGCTCATACAATGGTCTGCTGGTATTCATATTCATCGTCATGTCGACGCTGCTTGCGGTGCAGATCATCCACCGCCTGGCTTCGCGTGGGGTTCGCCGCGGACCGGCTTGGGACTGCGGTTATCCCGGGGCAAGCCCCGCCACCCAATACACGGCCGACAGCTTCGCCCAGCCGTTGCGCCGGATGCTCGGACCGACGGTTCTGCTGGTCAAGGAACAGGTGATACCGCCGAGCTTAAGGACGGACCTCGAGTATCCAGGGGTACGAGCTCAAGAGCGTGAGACGGCCGGTTTCGGCGGTGAGCCGGTTCCAGGCCGTTGCCGCAGCCTCG
>WBZX01001173.1_pt1 | contig 20412 bp, 15 predicted proteins | sample 5204211 | NCBI WGS metagenome assembly WBZX01 (sample SAMN12344362, study PRJNA552823) | activated sludge metagenome | biome: Activated sludge suspended growth; feature: Nitrification reactor; material: Wastewater; isolation source: activated sludge from nitrification reactor of wastewater... | reverse complement strand
GCACGACGCGCTGCGCCCCCGCAGCGGCGGCGGGCCCAGCCACGCGGCCTGCATGCGCGGGCTGACGGCCCTGCTCGCGCAGCGCGAGCGCTGGCCGTTCGACGTGATCTCGGTCGTCGATCCCCGCACGGTCGCCGGGCTTGCCGAGGGTGTGATCGACCTGCTCGACCGCGGCGTCGAGGCCATCACGCTCAACATGAACTGGGGTGGGCCGTGGGACGACCGCTCGCTCGCCAGCTTCGAGCAGCAGATCGAGCGGGTCGCCGCGGTGTTCCTGGCGTGGCTGCGCCGGGGCCGATGGTGTCGCATCCAGCCGCTCGAGTCTTCGTTGCACATGCTGGCCGATCGCGGGGAGCTGCTGCCCGCCCACTGCGGTGCCGGCTCGCGGCGCCTGGCGGTCGCACCGTCCGGGCGCCTGTACGGCTGCACGCGGGCGGTCGGCGAGGACACCGGCGAGGGCGCGATCGGCCACCTCGACGATGGCCTGGCGCCGCGCGTGCCCCCGCCGCGCGCGGACGTGCGGGCGTGCAGCTGTGCCCGCCGCGAAGAGACCGGCGACGTCGCGGTGGTCGGGCGCGTGCAGCTGCGGCATGATGAAGCGCTCGCCCGCGTCGCGCGGAGGGTCGCTGCGGTCATCGAAGCGGAGTTCGAGAGCATCCACATCGTCGAGCGAGGCCCCGCGCCATGAGATTCCACGCCAAGATCGTCCACGCCATCGTCGTGTCCGCGCTGCCCACGGCTTGCACGAGCACCGAAGCCCCGCCGGCGAAACCGACCGTCGAGGGCAAGACATCGCCGGACTCGAAACCAGATTCGAAACCAGATTCGAAACCAGACCCCAAGCCGACCATCCGCATCGAGAAGCCCACCGACATCCCCGTCGAGCTCGGCGGTGCGATCGCGCCGTACGAACCACCGGCGCCACCGCCCAAGGCCGAGGCCAAGCACGAGCTCGGGGCGATGGGTTCCGCGGCCCGGGCCGAGCCCGCCGCCGCCGCGCCGGCGGCCCCCGCAGCTGCCGAGGCGCCCGCCGCCGCACCGGCGGCGCCGCAGGCCCTCGCGCTCGTCCACCGTCACGCACCGGGTGAGTCGTGCACGTCGCTCTCGCGCGACGAGGTCGAGCGCGCGCTCACCGATCTGCAAGCCCACTGATCGCGCCACGCACGACGCACCGACGCCGTCGCGGCGTGGTCGCGATTCGCGGCGGCGATCCGCTTGCCCTCGATGGACCCATGGTTGCCCAAGCTGGGCAGCGCCCCCGAGGCCCGAAGTGCCTGGAATCACTGCGGGCGCGAGGAGACTCGCTTCTTGCTCAGTGCCGTCCCCGACGAAGCGGACCTCGCTTGCGAGCCGCCGCGGAGACCAACGAAAGCACGGACGATGGACCCTCTCGAAACGAAGCGAAACGGATACTCCCTGGCCGACTGCGCGGAGATCATGACCCGGCTGAGCGCGCTCAAGACGGAGCACGGCGAGCCGGGCCACCGCGGCCCCTTCCAACAGTTCCTGCGCTCCAAGGGGCTCACGGAGAATGCGTGGGCCGGCGTGTGGAACGACTGGTATCAGGTGATGCAGGCGGACCCGCAGCTCGCCGCGAAGTTCCACGGCTATCAGGCGCAGCTGCAACAGCGGCAGCTGATGGCGAACCAGCCCAACGTCGCCGGCGACGCGTTGGAGGGGGTCACGCTCGAGACGTTCGCGAAGATCAGCGCGCAGATCCAGACCGGCGCCGCCGTCGAGGGCTTGGTCGCGGGCGAGGGCCTCAGCATGGCGCAGTGGCAGCGTGGCCAGGCCGCGTGGGGCCAGAAGATGGGCAGCATCAGCCCGACCGACCCGATCATGATCCAGTTCGGGCAGCTCTACCAGAAGTGGTCGCCGAACCATCAGGCGATGGTGGAGGCATCGACCGCAGCGATCCTCGAAGACGCGGCGAACCGCGAGGGCCGCGGCGGCGGCATGAGCAAGACGCTCGACCTCGACAACGCCGACGAGTTCTTCAACCACGCCGACGTGCGCGTGCGTGCCCGCGGCGTACGCGAGATGATCCGCGTGTGGGACCTCGGATCGCAGAGGCGCGGCGATGCCCGCATGCGCGCGCTGACGCAGCGCGCCTACGACGAAGCGATCAAGATTCTCAGCTACGGTGCGGGCGACGATCGACCGGGCATCATGGCCCTCGATCGCCCGGCCGACGCGATGGAGATCCACGCCTGGAGTGCGATCGCCGATCAAGAGGAGGCCCAGCAGGGCACCACCGACCTCGTCATCTCGCCCATCAAGGACCTGGCCGCAGAGAAGTTCATGACGCCGCAGCAGAGCGAGCAGGCCCGCGCGGCGCTCGGTCACGCGATCGCGCGCCTGCAGCCGCGGGCCCAGCGGGTCGAGCAGGCCTTCGGTTCGACCCGTGACGAGCTCAAGCGCACGCAGCTGCGCTCGCTCATCGATGGCTATCGCAGCACGCTCGGTGATCTGCAAGATGCGCTCAACGACTGGGAGTACAACCCGCCAGAGACCGCAGCCACCGCGGCCGCCGCGTCGGTGAGCCCATCGTTCGGCTCGCCATCGCCATCCGCTGCCATCGCAGTGCCGACGCCTTCGAGCGGCTTCATGGCGGTGCTGAAGTCGTTGCCGATCATCGGGCCGCTGCTGCGCATGCTCGGCCTGTGACGCACGCCGGCGGCGGGGGAAGGCACGCGCGCCGTGCCTCCCTCGACGCGGGCCCTGGCCGTCAGTGCCCCGTGGGGCAGGCGGCCTTCACCACATCGATTGCAGGATCGAAGACCCGCCGATAGTCGCTCTCGCAGATCGCCCCTTCGTAGTAGTGATCGAACAGGCGCGCGAAGTCGCCGAGCGCGGGCGACAGCGGGCTGAGACACGGCGTCGCCTCGGTGCTCGCGAGCAGCACCACCACCACGTCGTCGAAGCCGCCCATGGTCTCGGCGATCGCGACACCGGCGAAGTACGGGTCGATGTCCCCGGGTAGCTCGGTGGCGCTCGGATACGACTCGCTGAGGATCACCAGCACCAGCAGCGCGCCGTCGCCGATGAAGCCCTCGTTGCAGGCGCCCGGATCGACCAACGGTGACGAGATGGCCGACAGCGCCGCCCCCAGCGGGGCGTCGTGGTCGGAGCCACCGACCCCGACCTGCGCGGCGCAGGGGAACTTCGACTCGAGATCGTCGCGGGGCGTCATGTAGTTGCCGCCCTCGCGATAGGGACCGCAGGTGCGATCGCTCGAGCCCAGGCCACCTGTGCGCGTCACCAATGCACCGAGCCCATCGCAGCCGGTGGGATTGGCTGGATACGGCTCCGTCGCGACGACCCCGATGTGGACGGTCTCGATGGTGTCGATGGCCTCCTGGATGCCGTCGATGAAGCCCGCGTAGTTGGCCGCGAGATTCTCTTGGTAGGGCAGCATCGAGATCGAGTTGTCGATCACGAAGAGGAAGTCGACCTCGCGGCACTGCTGCGGCGCGGGCATGTACGGTTCGTCGTCGTCGTCATCGTCGTCGTCGTCGTCGTCGCCGTCGATGCCCGACGCCCCCGCGCTGCCCTCGGCCCCCGCCGCCCGCACGTCGCTGCGGCCGCACGCCGAGGACGCGAGCACCAGCCACAACGCGGCCCCGCCACGCCCCACCATCGATCCCACAGCGACGGCAACGCTGGCCGCGGCGCCAGCTTTCACGCCGCCGCGAACCAAAACTCGGGGTCGGCGTATCCCCGACCAGGTCCGTCGCACCCACCGCTCCCGTGCGCGGACGAAAGGACGACCATGCCCACCAAGTTGTCAGCCACCATCGCGTGGCTCGCCGTCATCGCCTGCGATCCAGGGTCCGACGCGCCCCCGCGCACGGTCGAGCCCGAGACCGACGCCCGCGCAGGCCAGAAGCAGCACGCCAACGCGCACACGTGGTGGGAGCTGCCGCAGGACGGGCTCTGGAACGTCGACGGTGCCATCGGCGTCGAGCAGTTCCCCGGCGACGCGTCGAAGTACTTCTGGGGGTGGTTCTACAATTTCGACAACGGCGACGGCACGTACATCGGCTTGCAGACCACGGGCGGCCCGCGGATGGCGATCTTCTCGATCTGGAACGCGGTCGGCGCGGACGGACCCGGCTGCGCCACGTTCGGTGGCGAGGGCGATGGCTGGTCGTGCCGCATCGGCTTCAACTTCGAGCCCGGCCACCTGTATCGCACGCGCATCCGCCACCTGTGGGGCGATTGGTGGGGTGGCTCGATCATCGATGCCAACACGCTGCAGGAGCACTACATCGGCTCGATCCGCACCCGCTCCGGAATCAGCGGCATCCAGGGCTGGGCCGACGCGTTCACCGAGTACTACGGTGACGATGTGCCGTGCTCCGACATCGGCATCGCCGGCGCATGGTTCGAACGACCGCTCGCCAACGGCGAGAGCCTCGCGGGCACCGCAGTCAGCCACGACGTCGGGCCGGCGTGCTTCGGCATCGCGAACAACCCCAGCGAGGGTTGGAGCTGGCACCGCTACGGCTGTCCGAGCGCGGACTGCGGGTAGCCGCATGGGCTGATGCCCACCCGCGCGCCGACTCGATCTGGGTCGCCCGCGGTGCCGATTCGAGTCGCGTCCGCGCGCCGACGCCTCGACGACTGCGGGTGAAGCCGAGCTGGCACCTGCGTTGCACAACAGGTTCGGCATGACGCTCGCCGCCGTCTCGGGCCATCCCGGCAGCACCTGCGCAGGTTCGATCCCACGCGGGTGCGGTCGTCGCAGGGGCGCAGGCGCAGCAACGATCGTCGCCTGGCTGGCGTGCGCGGTGGCGACCTCGGCGTGTGCACACGCGCCGGACGCACAGCCGTCCTTGCGCACCGGCAAGCCGGCGCTCGCCGAGCGCCCGGGTCGCCGCACGCCCTCGGTGGGTGACCTGCGGATCGATCGCGCCGAGGCCGACGCGTTGATGGCCGCGCTCGCGCAGCTGCCGAAGTTCCCGCTGCGCTTGAGCGAGCTCGAGGCCCACGTCGGCCACTCGCTGCGCCGGCACTTCAACCCCGAGTCCTACGATCCGACGTTCGTCCACGACCGCGGGGGCACGGGCGCGAACATCGGCGGCACTCCGCTGTTCCACCCGAGCCTCGACCCCGCGATCCCGCTGGTGCTCGAGCTACGCTCGCAGCACTACGCGCGCTACGACCACGAGGGCAAGTTCCGCCGGCGGCCACCGTTCGCCAAGGACGATCCCGTCATCGACTGCATCACCCTCTCGGATGCGTACATCCACGGCACGCCGCCAGCGGCCCCGAGCAAGGCGGTCTTCGAGGGGGACTACGCCCACGAGGCCGAGCAGTGGTCGATCGCGCCGTTGCACGGCGGGTTCCGCTCGTTGATGACCCACGACCGCCGCGTCAATCCGGCGGCCGAGCGCTGGGTATTCACGCTGTCGACCGACCGAGGCCGCTACTACAGCGCCGCCGAGGTCGAGCAGACCGAGTCCACCCTGATCGGGTTCCTCGAGGCCGTGCGCGACGGCAAGGACATGCCCACGACGATCGCGAGCTTCGAGCGCGAGCATCCCAGTGACGCCGGCATCGTCGAGCAGGGCCTGGCCAGCTACAACGTGCGCTTCTTCGACGTACTCGCCGCCGAGGGCCCCCACGCGGGCGAGTTCCTGCGCGCCGAGGGCCTGACGCAGGCGCTCTACATCGACGTGCATTTCGCGGGTGAGGCGAGGGTGCCGCTGCCGCGCTTCTTCGCTGCGCTCGGCTTCCACAGCGTGACGCTGGGCGCCGGGCCCGTCGACGAGCTCCCGCCGGGACTGCGCGACGGCGGCATGCTCTACTACGACGATGTCACGGTCATCCGCGACGGCTGGACGGTGCGCGCCACGGGCTTCTATCCGGTCGAGGCGGGCAAGGCCGCGCTGACCCTGGACCTGTCGCGCTTTCGCGTGAGCTCGCTGACGATCCGCAACGAGGTCGCCGGCTGAAATGGTGCGTCGACGAAGCGAGGTCGTTCGATGAAGCGATTGTGTTGGTGCAGTCTGCCGTGGTTGGCGGTCGCGTGTGCGTCGAGCATTCCCGTGACCGCACCGGTCACGACCCATGGGCAGCGTGAGCCGATCGAGGTCGCGTTCTCCGACGACTACAACCTCGTGCTGGTACCGGCCCGAATCCCCGGCATCGAGCGCGAGCTGACCATGATGGTCGACAGCGGCGCGCCGATGGTGCTCAGCACCGCGCTGGCCGAGGAGCTGGGCCTGCGAGCACGCGCATCGAGCCAGCTGCTCGACAGCGCCGGCGCGATGCTCGATGCGGCACCGATCGAGATCCCCCAGCTCAGCGTCGGCGACCTCGAGCTCGAGCGCCTCGGGGGCTTCGCGACCACGCTCGACTTCGATCTGTGCCTCGAGATCGACGGCGTGCTCGGCTCGGGGTGGCCGCGGCGCAGCGGCTTCTTCGATCAAACCGCCGTGGAGATCGACTACCCTCGCGCGCGCCTGCGCTTGGCTCCCTCGGGCGAGGACCTCACGCCCGGCGGCGCCATCGTGCCCATCCGCCGTGGCGATCCGAACACCCCGGGCCCACAGCTCTACGCACAGGTCGCGATCGAAGACCACACGATCTGGGCGCTGCTCGACACCGGCAACGCCGGCCCGGTGTACCTCCCCACCGCGTTCTTCACCGAGATCGGCCACCGCATCGACGAGCCCGGCGCGCTGCGCAGCCGCGGCGCCGTCAGCTCGGGCGCGACTGGCAAGACGCTGGTGGGGACGCAGTACGAGACGCGGCTGCGCTCGCTGCGGCTCGGCGAGGTCGACCTGCGAGGGGTCGCCATCGCAGTGGAACATGCCGACGATCCGACGCAGGCCGGCGCGACGCGACACCCGATGCTCGGCAACGAGTTCATGAGCGACTTCCGGGTCGTCGTGGACGTGCCCGCCGGTATCGCGCGCTTCGTCCTCGAGCCCGGTCGCGACCCCAACACGGCGCGGGTGAGCTACGGGGTCGGCATCCGCATCGCCGGCGGGGCCGTGCGCGTGACCGCGATTTCGGACGGCGGACCGGCCAGCCGTGCGGCCCTCGAGCTCGACGACGAGGTCGTGGCCGTCGACGGCCAGCCGGTTCACATGACCGATCGCGCGAGCCTGTGCGCGGCCCAACGCGCGATCAAGAACTCCACCGGCCCCACACTGCGGATCCGCACCCGCCGCGACGACGTCGATGTGGAGCACGAGCTGGTGCTGGGCCCGACGCTGGCGTCGCTGCCGCCCTCCTAGCCGCGGGCGCAGGCGATCGAGCGCGTCAGGAAGCGGCGTCCTGTGGGCGCCTCGAGCGAGAAGCCGGCGCCGCGCCCGGGCACCACGTCGATCACCAGCCGCGTATGCGCCCAGCGTTGCGCCTGATCGCCGCCGATCCAGAACGGACAACCGGCGATCTCGCCCAGCAACACGTCGCGCTCGCCGACCTTGAACTCGCCCTGCACGAAGCACATCGGCGCGCTGCCGTCACAGCAACCACCCGATTGGTGGAACATGAGCGGGCCATGCACGGCGACCAGCTCCGCGATGAGCCGCGCCGCCGCCTCCGTGCACGAAACCGCCGCCTCGTCGCCCATGCTCACCTCCCCTCTCCTCACCGCATTGCGTGGGCGCAGCCCCGCCGCGCCGAGCCCGGCGTGGCTTCGCCACGCCGAGGTTCGCCACGGTCGCCCGCACCACGAAGAGCGCCCCGTGGGCGCGACCAGAGCTAAAAGAACCCCATGGGCTTCGGGTCGTAGCTGACCAAGAGGTTCTTCGTCTGCTGGTAGTGGTCGAGCATCATCTTGTGGGTCTCGCGGCCGATGCCGCTCTGCTTGTAGCCGCCGAACGCCGCGTGTGCAGGGTAGAGGTGATAGCAGTTGGTCCACACGCGACCGGCCTGCACTGCTCGACCCACGCGAAAGGCCCGCGCACCGTCGCGGGTCCACAGGCCCGCACCGAGCCCGTACAGCGTGTCGTTGGCGATCGCGATCGCGTCGGCCTCGTCGGTGAACGACGTCACGCTGACCACCGGCCCGAAGATCTCCTCCTGGAACACCCGCATGCGGTTGTGGCCCTCGAACACCGTCGGCTGCACGTAGTAGCCGCGCGCCAGATCACCCGAGAGCTCCGCTGGGCCGCCGCCGAGCAGCACCTTCGCGCCCTCCTGCTTGCCGATGTCGATGTAGCTGAGAATCTTCTCGAGCTGGTCGTTCGACGCCTGCGCGCCGACGGTGGTCGCGGTGTCGAGCGGGTTGCCCGGGCGATGTCCGCGGGCGCGCTCGACCGCACGCTCGATGAACTCGGCGTAGATGGCCTTGCTCACCAGCGCGCGTGACGGGCAGGTGCACACCTCGCCCTGGTTGAGCGCGAACATTCCGAAGCCCTCGAGGACCTTGTCGGCGAAGTCGTCGGCCTGGGCGAACACGTCCTCGAAGAAGATGTTCGGCGACTTGCCGCCGAGCTCGAGCGTGACCGGGATGAGGTTCTCCGACGCGTACTGCATGATCAGGCGGCCGGTGGTGGTCTCACCGGTGAAGGCGATCTTTGCGATGCGCTTGTTCGAGGCCAACGGCTTGCCGGCCTCGATGCCGAAGCCGTTGACGACGTTGAGCACGCCCGGCGGCAGCAGGTCGCCGATGATCTCCATCAGCACGAGGATCGACGCCGGGGTCTGCTCGGCGGGCTTCAGCACCACGCAGTTACCGGCCGCCAGCGCCGGCGCGAGCTTCCACGCCGCCATCAGCAGCGGGAAGTTCCACGGGATGATCTGCCCGACCACGCCGAGCGGCTCGTGGAAGTGATACGCGTAGGTGTTGGCGTCGATCGGCGCGATCGAGCCCTCTTGCGCGCGGATGCAGCCCGCGAAGTAGCGGAAGTGATCGACGGTGAGCGGCAGGTCGGCGGCGAGGGTCTCGCGCACCGGCTTGCCGTTGTCCCACGTCTCGGCGACCGCGAGCCGCTCGAGGTTGGCCTCGATGCGATCGGCGATCTTCAGCAGGATGTTGGCGCGCTCGGTCGGCGAGGTCGCGGCCCAGCGAGCCTTGGCGCCGTGGGCGGCATCGAGGGCGCGCTCGATGTCCTCGGCGGTCGAGCGCGGGATCTCACAAAATGGGCGGCCGGTGACCGGGGTGATGTTCTCGAAGTACTGGCCCTTGGTCGGGGGCGTCCACTCGCCGCCGATGAAGTTGCCGTAGCGGGAGGCGAACGAAACCACTGCGTCCGAGGCGTTGGGATTGGCGTACAGCATGGCGTGCTCCTGGTGGCGACAGCACATCGCAAGTGCGGTGCCGCCCTGTCGGCCGCCGTGGGATTGCAGGACATTCGTGGACACTGTGTCGCGCCTACATGTCTCGGATCGATACAGGTGCACCGCCGTCGCCGCGACACCCCCCGCGCGCAGTGCGGTAGAGTGGAGGCTGGAGGTGCCCGATGCTGATGCTGGCCCCCGGCGCCACGCCGCGGTGGGAACGATTCCAGGAGCGGCGCTACAGCGAGGACGAGATCTCGGCCGACCCGCTGTTGTCGCGATGGGCTCGGGTCGCGCGCGCCGGCGTTCGGGCCGATGCCGATCCCCATCCCATCGCGCCCGCGAACGCACCCGCGCCACCGGAGCTCGACGCGGCCCTCGAGCTCGACTCGCCATTCGGGGCCTTCGGCGCCGCGATGGCCGCGGCCGGCTTCAGCGCGCTGCTGTGCGACGCGATCGGTGTCATCCGTCGGCAGCACACCGGTGGCGCGCTGCAGCCGAAGCTCTCGGCGACGCGACTGGTCGAGGGCGCGTGGTGGGGCGAGCAAGCGCGGGGTACCAACGCGATCGGCACCGCGATCGTCGAGCGCGCCCCGGTGGCAGTGCTGGGCGCCGCGCACTTCGAGCGCAGCAACCACGGCCTGTGCTGCTACGCAGCGCCGCTGCACGACCCGCGCGGCGATCTGGTCGGCGTGCTCGATGCGACCGGGCCCGCCGAGATGGCCCACCCTGCCCTCGAGGCCGCGGTGCTCGGGGCCACCGCCGCGGTCGAGGCGTGGCTCGCCGCACACAGCTACCGCGCGCTCACGCCGGGGGGCCTCGACGCACTGCGGCGACGACTCGCCGCGACCGACGGCACTGCGTTCGTGCTCGAACGCAGCGGGCGCGTGCGACTGTGTAACGCCGACGGTCGCCGCCTGCTCGGGGAGGGCGATCGACTCGGCGACGACTTCGCGCGTCGGCTCGGCCTGCCGCAGCTCGCCGCCGGCACCCGCGTGGTCGGAGGCATGCGCGTCGAGGTCGAGCCGATCGGCGAGCGCGACACGCCGTGGTCGGCGGTGGTCCGGATCTCGCGGGCGCGCACGCCGACGCGGCGAAAGCCACCGGAGGTCGCGATCGACGATCCCTTCCGCGACATCGTCGGCAGCGATCCCGCGATCACCCACGCCCGCGAGCGCGCGCGTCGCTTCGCGCCGTCGCAGCTGCCGGTGCTGCTGCTGGCCGAGACCGGCACCGGCAAGGAGTTGTTCGCGCGGGCGATCCACGGCGCCAGCGATCGCCGCCGCGGGCCGTTCGTGGCGGTGAACTGCGGCGCGCTGACGGGCTCACTGCTCGAGTCGGAACTGTTCGGCTACGCCGCGGGCGCGTTCACCGGTGCGCGCGCAAGCGGGCACGACGGCAAGCTCGCGGCCGCCGATGGTGGCACCTTGTTCCTCGACGAGCTGGCCGAGATGTCCGCCGGTGCGCAGGCGCTGCTGCTGCGATTCCTCGAGGACGGCTCCTACTACCGCGTCGGCGACCACCACGAGCGCCGCGCGGACGTGCGGGTCGTCGGCGCCACCTGTCGCGACCTCACCGCGGCCGTGCTCTCCGGCAGCTTCCGCAGCGACCTCTACTACCGCATCCACGGCGTGGCGATCCGGCTGGCGCCGCTGCGCGAGCGCCGGGACCTCGACGAGCTGATCGACGCCCTGCTCGGCCGCATCGCCCTGCGCTACGGCGCGGCAGGCCAGCCACGGATCAGCGCGGCGGCGCGACGGGCCCTCTCGCAGCATGGATGGCCGGGCAACGTTCGCGAGCTGCGGACCGCGCTCGAGCACGCGTGGGTGCTCGCGGGCGAGCGCGAGTGCATCGAGCCCGAGCACCTCCCGCTCGAGCCGACGCGAGCGCCTGGCAACGACACCCGCGAGGCCGCCGAGCGGGCCGCCACCGCAGGCGCGCTGATCGCCGCCGGCGGTAACCTCAGCGAGGCGGCGCGCCGTCTCGGGGTCTCGCGCAGTACGCTGTACCGGCTGCTGGATCGTCACGGCCTGCGCAGCGACTGACGCGGGTCCACGAGGGCCTGTCCGAGGACGTCGCCGGTGCAACGCGCGTCCGACTCGATCGAGGAGCTGCAGCCCACATGAACGAGCCGACGACGGTGCGCCGCATCTGGCACTACACCAAGCGCATGTTGCAGGCGGTGGGTGTGGCGCTCGTGCTCGCCACCATCTACGCGGTCATCGACGGCTGGCGCGCGTTCGGCCACGGCGCCGACGGCGAGCGTCTCGCGAGGATGCAGCGATCACCGCAGTACGGCGACGGCGTGTTCGAGAACCCACAATCGCTCGTCAACCACTTCGGGCTGATGGTCTCCGGCATGTTCTCGGCCAGCGACGACGCGACCCCGGAATCGACGCCGCCGTTCGAGCGGGTGCCGGCGAGTCGCTTCGCGACCCCGCCCGCATCCGGCCTGCGGATCACATGGCTGGGGCACTCGACGTTGCTGCTGGAGATCGACGGCCACCGTGTGCTCACCGATCCGGTGTGGGGCGAGCGCAGCTCGCCGCTGTCGTGGATCGGGCCGACGCGCTGGTATCCCCCGCCGCTGTCGCTGGGCGACGTGCCGAAGCTGGACGCCGTGCTGCTCTCGCACGACCACTACGATCACCTCGACTACTGGACCATCGTCGCGATGAAGGACTGGGACACGACCTTCATCGCGCCGCTCGGCGTCGGGGCCCACCTGGCGTACTGGGGGGTGCCCGAGTCGAAGATCGTCGAGCTCGACTGGTGGGAGCGCCACGAAGTCGGTGGTCTCGAGATCGTCGCGACCCCGGCCCGCCACGCGTCGGGCCGCACCCTGTTCGACAAAGACGAGACGCTGTGGGCGGGCTACGCCGTGCTGGGCGCGCAGCATCGGGTGTACTTCTCCGGCGACACCGGGCTGTTCCCGGCGATGCACGACATCGGCGAACAGCTCGGGCCGTTCGACCTGACGATGATCGAGGCCGGCGCGTACGGCAGCGCTTGGCCCGACTGGCACCTCGGCCCCGAGCAGGCCGTCACCGCCCATCGCATGGTGCGCGGCGGCGTGCTGCTGCCGGTGCACTGGGGCCTGTTCAACCTCGCCTATCACGGCTGGACCGAGCCGATCGAGCGGGTGCTCGCAGCGGCGGAGCAGGCCGACGTCTCGGTCATCGCGCCGCGCCCGGGCCAGAGCATCGAGCCCTCCGCACCGCCAGCTGTCGAACGCTGGTGGCCCACGCTCGCGTGGCACACCGCGGCGCAGGACCCCATCGTCGCCACGAAGATGGAAGGTGCGATCCTTCCTTGACCCTTCGCGATCGCCCCGCGCCGCGCTGGCCGGGGTGGTGCGGCGCGGCTACTGACCCGCGTTCCACTCGCAGAACGGGGTCCACGCCGCCTCGGCGAGCAGGTCGTCCTGCACGTTCGCCTGCGGGCAAGCCTCGTCGGCGCGCCAGTCCTTCCAGCCCAGCGGGTCGTGGTCGCGGAAGGCCTGATAGCCGCCATCGACGGCCATGAACGGCAGCGGCTCCACACACGCGTCGCCGGCCTGCTCCTGCAGCTCGTCGTTGAGCGACATGATGGTGCGGAACATGACGTCGTTGGTCGAGTTCCAGCAGCAGGTCTTCGACTGCTCGTAGACCAGCTCGGCGAACACGTAGTCCTCGAGGATGCGGTGCTCGGCATCGACCTCGTCGCGGGTCATGCCGAACTCCTGCTCGAGCACGGTGTAGAGATCTTCGAAGGCGTCCTCGCGGGCGATGCGGGCGCTGCACGAGGCCGGGAAGTTGCGCAGGTGGGCGCGCTTGCCCTCGATGACGTCGAGCAGCAACTGGCGGTGCTCGTCGGGGGTGAGCTCGCCGAGCAGGGCGTCGAGCTGGGCCGGACGCGCGCGGATGCGATCGAGATCGTCGTCGGGGATCCACGCCGCCTCGTCGGACTTCATGATGGTGTTCACCCAGAAGCCCGACGACGACTTGGTCACGCGGAAGCGCTTGAGGCCGCCGTTGAACTTGGCGTAGTCGGTCGAGCCGTCGACGCCGCCCCCTTCGGGGTCGCTGTAGTTGCGCTCGGTGCCGGCGGGGTTGGTCCACCGTGGCTGCGCCGGCGGCAGGTTGCCGAACACGCTCTCGGCCGACATGCGGCCCTCGCCGAGCTGCTCGGCGCGCACCGTCACCATCGTGTGACCGACGCCGCTGCTCGAGGTGCGCCACAGCATCACGTCACCGGCGCGCAGCGACTCGGGCACGAGGTTGAAGGTGTTGCGGCTGTCGGCGAGGTTGACCGAGCCAGTGAAGATCATCGTCAGGCGGATGAGGTGGGCGGCGCGCTTGTTGAGGTGCAGCTCGTCGAGGTACGTACCCGTGCGCGCACCCTCGCCGATCATCGGCTGGTCGTCACCGCTCTGGACCCCGAGCTTGCGCAGCTTGGCGTCCTGCGGCCAGCTGGCCTGCACCTGCGCCGCCGACTTCCCCGAGTGATCGGCGTAGGCATTCGCGAACTTCGGCATGTTGTTCCAGATGCCGTTCTTGGTGCGGATGCCGAAGTGACCGAAGTACACCGGGGTCTTGCCATCGAAGGCGACCACGAAGAACGGCAGCCCGTACCACGCCGCGAAGGTCGAGCGCAGCATGAGCGCCGTGTCGGCGCAGTCGAGCTTGGGCGCCGGCAGGGTCTTGCCCCACGGCGTCGCGATCTCGAAGGTCTCGCCGAAGCCGTCGAAGGTCTCGACCTTCGGCATCGATTGCAGCCACGCCGCGAACTTCTCGTCCCAGCTGAGCCCACTGTCGGCTGGCCACGCGATGCCGGCGGCGCGCGCCGCCGGGGTGTCGGTGTCCTCCCACTGGTTCACGACCTTCCAGGCGGTGGTCGCTGCGTAGTTGCCGTTGACGGGCAGCCCCGGCTCCTCGAGATCGTCGTACTTGCCGACCGCACCACCGGGCGCGAGTTCCTCCTCGTCCTCGAAGGCGTCGGTGGCTTCGTCGCCACCGCAACCTGCGGGGACCACGATCGAGGCTGCGGGCAACGCGAGGGAGAACGCGGCAATCACACAGGAGCGCAGGCTGGTCACGCCCTGTGGTGTGTCCAGCCCACGCTTGGTTCACCGCGCGACCGCGAAACCCCTCGCTGTGCCCCCTGCAGGCCCGCAATCGCGCCCCCGACGGTCGAAGCCGCGCACGGCCGTCGTCGACGTCCGCGCACCCCTCCGGCGCGGAGGACACGCCGTGGCCGGCTACGTGGATCGCTCTACCGTCGCTCGGTTGCAGCGCATGGCCACGCCTTGGGTGACCCGACGCTCTGCGATGCTCGGCCCGATGATCACGCGTGCTGCGATCGCGACCGCGTCGCTGCTGCTCGCCTGCGGTGGTGACCAACCAGCAGATTCGAACACGACCGTCGCGAGTACCTCGTCGGCGACGGCGGCGACCGACAGCGAGGGAAGCACCACGCACGACGGCGGCGGGGAGCCGAGCTCCACCGGTGCGGCCACGTCGGCCGACGACAGCACCGGCGCGACCACGCGACCGGACGGCTGGTCGTGGCGCTTCGAGGACGGCGAGCTCGGCACCGCGGTCTCGACCGCGCCCGGTGCGATCGTCGACGACAGCGGCAACGCGCTGCATGGCACCGCCACCGGCGAGCTGCGCTACGTCGCGGGTCTGCACCCCGATGCGCACGCGATCGCCTTCGGCGGCGACGGTGGCCATCTCGCGCTCGAGCCGGCCGCCGACGTCGCGGATCTCGACGCCGGCGAGCCGATGCAGCTGGCGCTCACGTTCCGCACCGATCACCACGGTCGCGACGGCCTCGGGGGCGCCGGCACCCTCGTCGCGCGTGGCGGTATCGGCGGCGACGGTCCGTGGTGGATCGGGATCGTCGACGGCCACCTGCGCGCGCGCGTGGGTGAGGGCGCCGCGGCGGTCGAAGCCGAGGGCGCGCGCCAGGTCGCGGACGGCGTGTGGCACCGCGCCGTCGTCGGCATCGATCGCGATACCGGCGAGCTGGTGATCGGCCTCGACGGCACCGACGTGCTGCGGGCACCGGCGGGGCTCGGCGCAGTGATCGGCGATGCGGGCGTGCGCGTCGGCCTCGATGCGAACGGCGCCGCGCCCTGGGCGGGCGAGCTCGACGAGATCGCGTTCACCCGCGAGACCCCGTGGCCGGGCTTTGCCGGGCCGCACCGGGATCACACGACCGTGTTCGAGGCCGACACCATCCCTGCGCCCGGCGGCGGCCACTACTTCGCCGCGCGGATCCCCGCCGTGGTGGTGACACCGAGCGGACGCCTGTTGGCCTTCGCCGAGGGTCGCGTCCACAACACCTGCGACATCGGCAACATCGACATCGTGCTGGCGCACAGCGACGACGGCGGCGCGACCTGGTCGGACGCCGAGACCATCGTCGACCCCGGTGCCGCCCGCGTCGCCAACCCGGTCCCGGTGGTCGACGCGATCACGGGCCGCGTGGTGCTCATCACCATGACGCAGCAGCTCGGCGCGGGCTGCTCGCCCGAGGCGAGCAACTGCAGCTGCGAAGGAACCGGCGCCGCCATCATCGAGGCCCGCTTCAGCGACGACGACGGCGAGAGCTGGGACGAGCCGCTCGACATCACCGACAACGTGATCGACCCGGCGGGCAACAGCACCCTCATCGGCCCCTCCCACGGCATCCAGCTCAGCGACGGCGCGCTGTTGGTGCCGGCGATGCACCGCCGCACCGGCGACGGCAAGCGCGGGGGTCACCTGCTGCGCTCCGACGACAGCGGGCAGAGCTGGTCGATCTTCGCCAGCGAGACGCAGAGCCCGGTCAACGTCAACGAGAGCACGGCCGCCGAGCTGGCCGACGGTCGCGTGCTGGTCAACACCCGCCACCAGCTGGGCGCGCCCGATGTCACGCCCAGCGAGGTCGCCGCGGGCCTGCGGGGCATCGCGACGGTCGGCGACGACGGCAGCTGGCTCACCGACCCGCCCTACCAGCGCGTGCCGGTGCTGCGCGGTCCGGTCGTGCACGGCACCGTGCTGGCGTGGCCGGGCTCGTCGCGGCCGGGCGACGCGCGGCGGTTGTTCTTCTCGCTACCCGCCGGCGAGCACGGCAGCAACCAGGGCCGTCGCCACGATCTGCGGGTGTGGGTCAGCCACGACGACGGCGAGACGTGGGTCGACGGCGTGCGCGTCGACGGCATGTGGGCCGCGTACTCGGACCTCGTGGCGATCGACGAGAGCCACCTGGGCGTGCTCTACGAGGCCGGCGCCGACGCGAACGGCTTCTATCGTCGCGTCGAGTTCGTGCGCGCCGCGGTCCACACCCTCGACGAGCCGACCCTCGCGGCGTGGAGCTTCGAGGGCGTCGCCGACGGGGCCATCGACGATGTCGACGACCGCGGGCCGCTCGGCCTCACGCTTGCCGCCACCGGTGACGTCGTCGCAGTTCGCGGCCGCGACTCGACCACGGCCGCACGCTTCGACGGCGACGCACGGCTGTGCCGCAGCGAGTCGGCGCTGCACTCGGCGCTCGACCTCGGCGCCCGCGACGGCTTCGCGATCGAGGTCGTGTTCCGCACCGAGGCCCACGGCAGCGGTGGCGCCACGGCGGCCGGCACGTTGATCTCGAAGACCCGCACCGGCACCGCGCCGGCGTGGTGGCTGCGGATCGAAGACGGCCACGTGCGGTTCCTGGCCACCGCGTGCAACGCCGCGACCATCAACTGCGGCGTGCTCGACGGCGAGTGTGACGCCCTGCCCAGCTGCGACAACGTCGGGCTCACCGCGACCACCGCCGTGAGCGACGGCGCCTGGCACCGCGTGGTGCTGGTGCGCGACGTCGCGAACGGGGCGATGCGCATGCAGGTCGACGACGAGGTCGTCGACGGCGCGTGGCCGGCCGAAGGCGTGGTGAAGAACGACGAGCCCGTGTGTCTCGGCGCGTTCGCCGACGGTGCGCGTGGCTTCGACGGCGAGCTCGATCTGGTGCGGATCCGGTCGCGGGAGTGAGCCCGCGCGCGCTGTGTCGACCCGGTTGGGTGTAGCCTGATGCCAATGCAGTCGCAGCACGCGATCGTGGTCGTCGGCGGGCTCGCGCTCGCGGCCACCGCGTGCCTGCAACCGCGCCGATACCCGTGCACCGACGACGAGCAGTGCCGCGTCGGCGAGCGCACCGGCAGCTGCATGGTCGATCTCGGCTGGTGCGCCTACCCCGACGCCGACTGCGACTCGGGCCTGCGCTACTCGGCACTCGCGAGCACGGAGCTGTCGAGCCACTGCGTGCCGCTCGCGGGCACGAGCTCGTCGGGCGGCGCGAGCGACACGACGCACAGCAGCGGCGACACCAGCTCGAGCGGCGGCACGTCGGGCTCCAGCTCCACTGGCGACGCCTCCTCGTCGAGCACCGGCATCCCCGATTGCGAGCGCACCTGCGTATCGGGTCCGCACGGTACCGCCGCCTGCGACACCACCGGCAACTGCGTGCTGACCTGCGAGGCCCCCTGGCAGGACTGCGACGGCGAGCTCGCCAACGGCTGCGAGGTCCCGGTCGGCGTCGCGCACCAGTGCAGCATCACCGGCCTCGATCCGGTGGCCGGCTGCTGGACCGCGTACTGCGGCAGCAGCGACATCGAGGGCACCGCCAACTTCGGCAGCTACTACTGCGTCGACTGCGTCACGTGTCAGGAGCCGCTGCTCGGTCAGTGCCAGTGGTGCAATCACGACGACGGACACTGGCACCCGATGGATGCTTGTTCGTGCGGCACCGACCTCGGCGCCGTGTGCAACCCGTGATCACGGTACCGCTCGCGGAGTGCCGCTTCAGTCGAGCGTCACCGCGATGTCGACCCAGTCGTGCCCGTGATCGACGACCTCCACCACGGCGTCGCGACCATGCGACGGACGCACGAGTGCGCCGAGCAGCGCGCGCAGGTAGTGGCGATACAGGTGGTCGTCGAAGTAGGGGAACTGGACGTAGTGCAGCACCGAGCGCGGCCCTTCCTGATCGACGGTGACCTCGGCGGGTCCGCGGCGCAGCACCGCCCACAGCGTCGGGCAGCGCCGCAGCACGAACGCCGGTGACGACATCGACAGCACCAGCTTCGCGAAGGTCTGCACGCCCAGCGTCGTGCACTCCGCGATGACCTGCTCGAAGCGGGGCAGGTCGCCTCCGGCGACGGTGTCGAACACCGCACGCAACACCTCGGCATGCATGCGCTCGGGAAACCACTGCGTGGCGGTCGCATCCCGCACGCGCTCGCGCGTGCCGGCGGGCAACGCTGCCAGATAGCGCGCACGCAGCTCGGCATCGCCGCGCTTCGACATCCAACGCGCCACCGTCACGAAGGCGCTGCCCTTCACCTGATGCGCGCCCTCGGAAGCGTCGGTGCCCCCCTGCCCCTGCCCCTGCGCCATGCCGTCTTCGCGATCATCGTCGAACCCGCGCGTGAGGGGAAGTGCCGCGGGCAGAACCGCCTTCGCGTGGCCGTGCCCACGCACTGCCGGATGAGCGGGCCGCAGTCGTGCGTCGTGTCGCGCGTTGGTGGTCGGGTTGGGCGTGGTTCGGCGATGACGAGCTCGTCGTGTATCTCGCGAGTGATCGGCGCGGCGGCGGCGGCCGCTTCGACATCCATTCCGCGACCGCCAACGCGCGCGCAGATCGACGCGACGAGGGCGGCGGCCCCCCGCGATCGGGGGCGCCCGACGGCTCGACCGGCCGACCGTCGCCCCGTACGGTGATCCCATGATTCGACCGCCCGTCGTCCACGCGTGCATGGTCCTGGCGCTCACGGTCGGCTGCCCCGCCGATCGGGCAGCCGGCGACGGATCATCGGGCGGCAGCGCCGACGACTCCGGCGATCCAAGCGGCACCGATCCGACCGGTAGCTCGACCAATCCCAGCGCCACGGCCGATTCGACCAGCATGTCCACGTCGAGTTCGGCGTCGACATCGAGCTCCGGCGACACGTCGACCGACGCGAGCCCGACCGACTCCACCGCGACCGGCGAGGACCCACCGGTCGGTTGCTACGACTACGACGCGTTCGCACCATCATCGGTCAGCTACCGCGCCGACGTCATGCCGATCCTCGCGACCTGGTGCTCGCCGTGTCATGCCGATCCCAGCGCGAGCATCTACTTCGGCACCGGCGGCACCAGCGAGACCGAGGCCGTGGCCGTGCGCGACAAGCTGCTCGCGGGCGTGCCCAAGCAGGCGCCCGAGCTCGCGTTCGTCGCCCCGGGCGATCCGCTGCACAGCTACATGATGGCGAAGATCGAGTACCCGATCCCTGGCGGGACGTGCTCGGTGATCCAGTGCAGCGAGCCCGGCTGCGAGCTCCCGGCACCGCCGGCGGCGCCGTTGTCGGAGTCCGACAAGTCGACCGTGCGTTCGTGGATCATGCTCGGTGCCGCCGACGACTGATCGCAAGGCCGTGCGGATCCACAGAAGCGACGAGGGCGGGCGAACAGCCGCCTCGCGCAGCCGCCCTGAGCATCGAGGGGCGATGGCTGCCGATGCTCGCGTGGTCGCACGTGGCGATCGATCCGACCCGCAACGACTTCGGCGCCACGCGGCCTTCTCGTCACAGATCCGCCGCCCCGCGTGCATGAGCCTGCCATGCCGCGATACGTCCGCCACTCGTTGCTCGTGCTCGGTCTCGGCTGCAACCCCGCCGGCGCCGAGCCGCAGGGCGCCGAAGCGGGCAGCGCGAGCGCGGGCACGGCGAGCACCGGCGGCACCGGGGCCTCGACGACCGCGTCCGTGGGCTCGACGGGCGGCAGCGGCAGCGACACGGCCGACGCCTCCTCGGTGGGCCCACTGGACGAGACCGGCCCCGCGCCCGACCTGCCGGCGAGCTGCCGGTCGTTCGCGCCCCCGACCGCGACGCCGCCCGCACTCGAGCCGGGACGCTGGACCGACCTCTCCCCGCCCGGCCTGCACCGCCCCTACGGCGAGACACCTCCGTTCGGCTGCATGGACATCCACGTGCTGCCGTGTGCTCCCTCGACGCTCTACCTCACGACCGACAGCGAAGGCATGTGGCGCTCGACCGACGGTGGCGCGAGCTGGTCGACGATCGGTGACCTGCCGGAGCCGGTGAGCCCCGGCGTGATGGAGATCGATCCCGCCGACGCGCAGCACATGGTCTACGTCGGTGGTGTGCGCGGCTCGTCGCTCGGCTTC
>WBZX01001169.1_pt1 | contig 20450 bp, 22 predicted proteins | sample 5204211 | NCBI WGS metagenome assembly WBZX01 (sample SAMN12344362, study PRJNA552823) | activated sludge metagenome | biome: Activated sludge suspended growth; feature: Nitrification reactor; material: Wastewater; isolation source: activated sludge from nitrification reactor of wastewater... | reverse complement strand
GCCAGCTGCGGTCGACGAGGTTTACCGGGGGAAAAGCGTGGTACTTGGCGGCGGGGTTCTGCAACATGGCACTGCTCCTGAAAGCTGGATTCGATGGAGCAATGTTAAGGAAAAGTTGCCGGCAGGTGCTTGCGTTTTATGGGTTGATTGCTACCATGTTTGGCAGAAAGCATTAACCAATTTAATTTTTGAGCAATAAAATGGAAATAGATCGCTACGACCGGCAAATTCTTGAGGTTTTGCAGCAGGATGGGCGGATCAGCAACCAGGATCTGGCCGACCGCATCGGCCTCTCGCCTTCACCGTGCCTGCGCCGGGTGCGCGCGCTGGAAGAATCGGGGCTGATCACCGGCTACCGGGCGCTGCTCGATGCGCGCAAGCTCGGGCTGTCGCTGATGGCGCTGATCCATATCTCGATGGACCAGCACACGCCGGAACGCTTCGCCAACTTCGAGGCGCAGATCGGCGAAAACCCGGAGGTGCTGGAGTGCCTGCTGATTACCGGGCAGGACGCCGACTACCAGCTCAAGGTCGTCGTTCACGACATGGACGCCTACCAGGAACTGCTGCTCAACCGCATCACGCGCATCCCCGGCGTTACCGGGGTGCATTCCAGCTTCGTGCTGCGGCGCGTGGTCGACAAGACGGCGATGCCGCTCGCTAGTGCATAGAGGCGGCGGAAACCCGGCCCCGCCGGATCAGTAGCGGCGGCGTTGCGGTGCCGGGCCGCCACTGCGGGGTTCGAGGTGGCGGAAGGTGATGCGGCCCTTGCTCAGGTCATAGGGCGACAACTCCAGCGTCACCTTGTCGCCGACCAGGATGCGGATGTGGTTCTTCTTCATCTTGCCGGATGTGTAGGCCACCAGTTCGTGGCCGTTTTCCAGCGTGACGCGGAAGCGGGTATCGGGGAGGACGTCATTCACGACGCCTTGCATTTCGAGCAGTTCTTCTTTGGCCAAGGATATTTCTCCAGTGAATTGAAAATGGGGGTTCAGGCGGCGTCGACCGCAACAGCCGTCGACAGCGCCTCCGGCCGGTGGCGGGGCAGTTCCCACGGGCGGCCGGGTTCGTTCAGGGCGCTGACCGAGATCAGCGGGGGCGGCGAGCTGACGCTGCCGAAAATGGTGGCATACGACACGTCGGCGGCATCGCGGCCGGTGCCGAGGCGCACGAAGCCCATCGGGATGGCGGTGCCGGAAGGGTCGAACAGATACCAGCGCTGGTCGAGAAAGACTTCGACATAGGCGTGAAAATCGGTCGGCCCGAGCGCCGGGTCGGCGCCGTAATCGATGCCGGTGGTGAAGCGGGCGGGAATGCTCAGGGCGCGGCAGATGGCGATCATCAGATGGGCGAAATCGCGGCAGACGCCGACGCGGTCGGTCAGCGTGTCGAGCGCCGAGGTGGCCGAACTGCTGGTCGCGCTCTTGAAGGTGACCTGCCGGCGCACCCAGTCGCGGATCGCCTCGACGCGGCGGTAGCCCTTGGGCAGATGGCCGAACTCGTTCATCGCCAGCAGGGACAGGCGGTCCGACTGGCAGTAGCGGCTCGGATAGATATAGGTCAGTGCCGACAGCGGCAAACGGGCGATCGGCGTTTCGCCGATGCTGTCGGGCGCGCCGACATGGTGGTCGATGTCGAGCGTCGCCTGGTAGCTGATGTGCAGCGGCCCGGGGCCGCCAGTCAGGCGCAGGTAGCGGGCGCAGGTCGCCGGGTCGGTCTCGATGCTCGTCGGCACCTGCTGGCTGATCTGCAACTGCTCGGCGACCACCGTCTGGCTGGCAGTCCTGGCAGCGTGGATATTGAAGACGAAATCCGCGCCCGGATAGGTAAGTTCGTAATGAAGATCGATCGCAAATTGAATGCGAACCATGTAGTCCCTAAGTTAACGGCGCCTTGGGCAAGGCAAACCCTGGCCGCTGTCGGTGACCAGTCGAACGACGCTATGCAGCGGGGAAATGTTTGAATCAGCGTGCCACCGGCTCAAGTATCGAGCACGACAGGGAAGACAGGCATTTACGCGAGGCAAAACGATGAATTTGCACGGTTTTTGTGCGATGCAGCAGGCGAATCTTACGCCCCCGGATGCCGGCTAGCAAGGTTCCCGTAACCTGCAGGGCCAAGGCAGGCCTCCGGCATGCGTATAATCGACGCCGGAAAGTCGGCCAGGCAATCGCTGGATACGCGAGTATCGGGAGGAAAGTCCGGGCTCCATAGGGCAGGATGCCAGCTAACGGCTGGGTGCTACAAGTCGCAAGACCCAAGGCAACGGAAAGTGCAACAGAGAACAGACCGCCGATGGCCTCGCAAGAGGATCAGGTAAGGGTGAAACGGCGAGGTAAGAGCTCACCGCGTCCACGGTAACGGCGGACGGCACGGTAAACCCCATCCGGAGCAAGACCAAATAGGGAAGCATGGGCGTGGCCCGCGCTGCTTCCGGGTAGGTTGCTTGAGCCTGTCGGTGACGGCAGGCCTAGAGGAATGATTGCCGAACCCCGCAAGGGGGGAACAGAACCCGGCTTATCGGCCGGCTTTCCATTTTTTTGTTTGGCGATTGGCGTGACTTGCATCTGCGAAGATTGAAATTTGACTCGATGTCGCCTGATCCCATGTCAAAGCCATCCGTCCGCTTCGTGCCCTCAGCGGACTATCGAGCCTTGGAAAAGCAGACCCCTAGCGTAGAGCTAACCGGCACTGGGCGGCTTTATCGCGCAGCGTCCAGCAACCGAAGGAAGCGAAGTTGAGCGCCGAGTTGGGGCTATATTTCATCAATGCGCTGACCCGAAAAATTCCAGATTGCAGGAAGTCGCTCGGAGAATGAGGACTTGGGGTTGTGGCGAAGTCGGTCTTCCTGCAATGAGCCATAGCCTTGGCCGTTGCGCTGACTCTTGAGTTGTTCTGCAATGGCTATCGGGCGTGCGACATATGCTCGTGGCACCCCGCCGACTGGAACCCCAGAGAACTGAACAAATACAAAAACAACATCGTCGCGTTGCGCTGCAAGCCAGCGGTCGATAGCCTCGTGATAAGAGACGCCCTTTTCTTTGTATCGAACAGCAAGCATCCACCCTCCATCTTGACTTCCCTTCACTGAGATAGGGAGCATTCTCTTTTCTTTTACGGCAACGAGATCATAGTCAGGTTGGTTTGCTCCGTACTGGACAAGCACGTCGTAGCCAGCCTGAGCGAGCAGGCATGCTGTATAAGATTCGGCGGCAATTTCACACTGGCGAGGAGTCATTGGTTAGCCCCAACGTAAAGTTGACCGGACGCCATAGGCGGTCCGGTCGAACGACATGTTAAGTGGCAGACTGTGCATCATCTTCATGCGATTCCTTTTCGCGAATCTCAACGCGGACACGATGGCCACGCCCGGTGGATGCCGTGTAGAGAATGAAGAACAGATAGCCGTTCTTGGCCATTTGAACTATGTCGTCAGTCTGCAGTGCTATTCCGATCCACTGAGATCCGACTTCAAACCGATAGGGAATGGGTTGGCCTTGGGAGGGCTGCGTAATGATGAACGCCTGCTTCGGCCTCCTGCGCGTAACGTAGGCGCGCCACCAAGAGTCAAAGTACATCCCGCCTAAGTTTGTGATTGTCGTTGGTCGATCTCCCACGTTTAGCGCGGTGAGAGTGATGTACGTGTTCGGGTCTGGAACGGCACCACCAACGAGCAGCATCCCACTGGAAGCGGAGACGTCGATTTTTGCGCCGGACGCTAACCACTTGTACGCATCCCAGCCAAGCACGAAAGTGGAGATCACTGCGGCATACGCAGCGATGCCGAGAGTGAGGAGTTCGTTAGCATTTAACGTGTATGGAGCTGTAGCAACGGTCGGCATACTGTCCTTTCGATAAGCAACAAAGGCCTTCTCTGCCACCTAACGTGTAGTAGACGACAAAAATGTCCAATATTCCGGAGCCTGTCCAATAAGCCAGAACACAGGACAGGCCGGATTGATCGCTGGACAAGGCATAGCGTGGATTCCACTAATATTCATTTTGCCGGGCCACCGACAAACCGGACAGGCTCAAACTTACCCTGATGGCATCGGCACCGCAACTTGCGAACCGCTGGCCGAACATTTCATCGCGCCGCACTGTCCGTTTCGAGGTTCAGTCGCGGATGGCCGCTTGTGGCCGATTTGAGAAGTCTATCTCTCCTTTGTGCTGGCTTTGGACCGCCAGCATGCAGACGCTGACCTGAGCGCGTCGGGGAAATCTCTTCTCCCCTACAATAGGGCATGACCATCTCCGCCCCATATCCCACCATCCGCTGGCAGGAAGCCGGCGTCGAGCATGTTGCCCGCTGGCGCTCCGAGGCCGGGGTGGCGGCACCGGAAGCGGTTGTCGTCGCCGATGACACGCTGAAGGCCGACGCGGCTTACCGGCTGGCGGCGCAGGGGACGGCGATTCTCTGGCGGGGCGATTACCAGAATGCGCGCAACCTGTTGCAGGTGCTGGCGCGCCGGGTGGATCGGGCGCCGCGCGAGGGTTCGCGGAAGAAGCCGGCTACGCCGGCCGAGGCGTTCCACCGGCATCGCGAGGCGCAGGGGCGGCGGGCGGCGATCCTTGGGCGCTTGCTGGTGCCGCTGACCGCCGATTACCGGGTGCCGCTGCGGCGCGGGCAGGAGGTAGCGGCGGCTTGCCTGGAGGCCTTGGGGCCGGGTGGCGAGGATTCGGTGATTTCGCTGCGCGGCCTGCTGGCGCTGGTCAGCGCGCACGAGTGGCGCAAAAAGGGGATTCCAGTACCGGCGGTGGAGGGGCGGATCTATCCACATTTCGGCGTCTTTTCGCCGGTGCGCGGCGAGTATGTCGATCTGGTGGCCAGGGCGCCGTTGCCGGCGGGCTGCGAACTGGCGTTCGACATCGGCACCGGTTCCGGCATTCTGGCGGCCGTGCTGGCGCGGCGTGGGATCAAGCGCGTGGTCGCCACCGACCAGGATCCCCGCGCCCTGAACTGCGCCACGGAAAATGCCCGAAATCTGGGGTTGACCGCAGCAATCGAGGTGATCGCGGCCGATCTCTTCCCCGAAGGCCGGGCGCCGCTGGTGGTCTGCAATCCGCCGTGGGTGCCGGCGCAGCCGAGTTCGCCAATCGAGTACGCGGTCTATGATCCGGATTCACGGATGCTGCGCGGCTTCCTCGGCAGGCTGGCGGCGCATCTGGCGCCGGGCGGAGAGGGCTGGCTGATCATCTCCGATCTGGCCGAGCATCTTGGCCTACGTTCGCGCGACGAGCTGCTGGGCTGGATCGCGGCGGGTGGCCTCAAGGTGCTTGGGCGCATCGATACGCGGCCGCAGCATCCGAAGGCGCACGATGCGAGCGACCCGCTGCATGCCGCGCGGGCGGCCGAGGTAACTTCTTTGTGGCGCCTCGGGCTGGCGGCGGAATAAAATTTTCGTGGTGATGGAATAAAAGCAGATCGGCATTCGTTTATCCCGGTGTAGCACCCCAAAAACACCAACGGAGATCGTGATGAAAACGCAAAACCTCGTGCTCGCCCTGCTCGTGTCCGCCACGCTGGCGGCCTGTTCCTCCTACGAAACCCGTGCCGCGGCGCCGGCCATGGTTTCCGCTGGCATGCTCACCGGCGCCAACGGCATGACCCTCTACACCTTCGACAAGGATGCGGCGGGCAGTGGCAAGAGCCTGTGCAACGGCCCGTGTGCCACCAACTGGCCGCCGTTCTACGCCGCCGAAGGCGCGGCCGCCAGCGGCGACTACAGCATCGTCACCCGCGACGACGGCAAGAAGCAGTGGGCCTTCAAGGGCAAACCACTGTATTACTGGGCCAAGGACCAGAAGCCGGGCGACAAGACCGGCGACGGCTTCAACAATGTCTGGCAGGTCGCCAAGCCCTAATTCGCCACGTGGACAGCGCCGCGATCCTGGCCGAGATTCCCCGCCTGCGCCGCTACGCGCGGGCGCTGCTCGGCGATCGCGCGGCGGCCGACGACCTGGTGCAGGACACGCTCGAACGGGCCTGGTCGCGCCATGCCCTGTGGCGGGCCGGCAGCGATCTGCGCGCCTGGCTGTTCAGCATCATGCACAACCTGCGGGTCGACCAGTTGCGCCGGCCGAACCCGCCCACCCATTCGCTTGACGAGGATGACTTCGAAGTGCCGATACGGGCGACGCAGAGCGACCGGCTGGAAGTGATGGATCTCGCATCCGCCTTGCACCAGTTGCCGGATGAACAGCGCGAAGTGCTGCTGCTGGTTGCGCTGGAAGGCAGCAGCTATGCCGAGATCGCCAGCCTGCTGGGCATTCCCGCCGGCACCGTGATGTCGCGCCTGGCGCGCGGGCGCGAAAGATTGCGCCTGCTCATGGATGGCCGTTCACCGGGCGCCAGTTTGAGGGTCGTGCGATGAGCAAACTCCCGATCGGCGAAGCCGACCTGCACGCCTATGTCGACGGTGCGCTGCCTGCAGCGCGCTGCGGCGAGGTCGCGGACTATCTGGCGGCCAACCCGGAAGAGGCGGAGCGCGTGCGCGCCTGGCAGGCGCAGAAGCAGGAACTCCGGGCCTTGTTCGAGCCGGTGCTCGACGAGCCGTTGCCGGAAAGACTGCGCGCCCTGGCGGCGGCGCCGCCTGTTGCGGTCGACCGGCAAAAACGGCCATTTTTGGCGCGCTGGTCGCTGCAGCGCATGGCTGCCGGTTTGCTCATGGCGCTGGTCGGCGGCGTCGCCGGCTGGCTCGGCCATGCCCAATACCAGTCCAGCGACCGCGTCGCGCAGATGATGCCGCTGCCGCGCCAGGCGGCGGTGGCGCACGTCGTCTTCAGCCCGGACGTGCGGCGCCCGGTCGAAGTCAGTGCCGAGCATGAGGATCAACTGGTCGCCTGGCTATCGAAGCGCCTCGGCACGCCGGTGCGCCCGCCCAAACTGGCGGCGCTCGGCTACGAACTGATCGGCGGCCGGCTGCTGCCGGGCAATAGCGGCCCCGTCGCCCAGTTCATGTACCACGACGCCAGCGGCCAGCGCCTGACGCTGTACGTGACGACCGAAAACGCGACCAACCGCGACACTGGCTTCCGCTTTGCCAAGGAAGGCCCGGTCAATGTTTTCTACTGGATCGACGGTCAGTTCGGCTATGCGCTGTCGGCCGGCATCGACAAGAGCGAACTGGCGCGCGTGGCGACCGCCGTGTACGACCAGCTCGAATACAAATAATCACCCAACCCAGAGAGAAGGAAAACCAATGCACACGAAGACTTTGCCGCAATATGCGCTTGCTAGTTTGCTCGTAATCGGTGCCCCGCTGGCCAGCGCCGCCGAAAATGCCCCGGATGCCGGCACGGTGGTCGCCGCCATCGAAGGCGCCTTCGGCGTCACACCGGGCGAGCGGCGTAATCACATCAAGGGCGTCTGCGCCGTCGGTGAGTTCGTTGGCAGCAAGGAGGCTGCGGTCTACTCCCGTTCCGCCCTGTTTTCCGGCAAGCCGGTGCCGGTGATCGCCCGCTTCTCGCTCGGCGGCGGCAACCCGAAGGCGCCGGATACGGCGAAAAGCTCGCGCGGCATGGCCTTGCAATTCAAGCTACCGGGCGGCCAGCTGCACCAGATGGCGATGCTCAACACGCCGATCTTCGGCGCTGCCAGCCCGCAAACTTTCCTCGACCTGATGCAGGCGCTGCAGCCCGATCCGGCGACCGGCAAGCCGGACCCGGAAAAGATGAAGGCCTTCCGAGCCAGCCACCCGGACGCCGCCGCGCAGGGGCAATACCTCGCGGCCAACAACCCGCCCGCCAGCTACGCCAGCAGCACCTACTGGGGCATCCACACCTTCAAGTTCGCCAACAAGAAGAAAAAGGAGACGCTGGTGCGCTGGCGCTTCGTGCCGCAGGATGGGGAAAAACGCCTGTCTGACGACGAGCTGAAGACGGCCGGCGCCAATTTCCTCGAACAGACATTGGTCAGCCGCACCGAACAGGGCCCGGTACGCTGGGACATGCTGCTGACCATCGGCCAGCCGGGTGATCCGCAGGACAATCCGACGCTGGCCTGGCCGGCCGAGCGCAAGGAATTGAAGGTCGGCACGCTGACCATCGCCAAGGCCATGCCGCAGAAGGGTGCCGAGTGCGAGGCGGTCAACTTCGATCCGCTGGTCATGGCCGACGGCATCGCCGCGACCAACGACCCGGTGCTGCAGTTCCGCTCGCAGGCCTATGCGGTGTCGTTCGCCAAGCGCCTCGGCGGGCAGTAAGGCGCAAAAAAGGCGGCCGCGGCGCCTGGGCGCCCGCGGCCGCCTTGAACAGAGGCTATCCGTCAGGCCGGCGCCGAGGTCCGGATCAGGTGGTCGAAGGCGCTGAGCGAGGCGGTGGCGCCGGCGCCCATGGCGATGACGATCTGCTTGTAGGGCACCGTCGTGCAGTCGCCGGCGGCGAAGACACCGGGCAGCGAGGTCTGGCCCTTGGCGTCGATCTCGATTTCGCCGAATTTCGACAGGTTGACCGTACCCTTCAGCCAGTCGGTGTTGGGCAGCAGGCCGATCTGCACGAAGATGCCTTCGAGGTCGATGCGCTTGACCTGGTCGGTGTTGCGGTCCTTGTACAGCAGGCCGTTGACCTTGTTGCCGTCGCCGCTGACCTCGGTGGTCAGCGCCATCGTATGCACCTCGACGTTCGGCAGGCTGGCCAGCTTGCGCTGCAGCACGGCGTCGGCGCGCAGCTTGCTGTCGAATTCGAGCAGCGTCACGTGGCCGACGATGCCGGCGAGGTCGATCGCCGCCTCGACGCCGGAGTTGCCGCCGCCGATGACCGCGACGCGCTTGCCCTTGAACAGCGGGCCGTCGCAGTGCGGGCAGTAGGCGACGCCCTTGCCGCGATATTCCTTCTCGCCCGGCACATTCATTTCGCGCCAGCGGGCGCCGGTGGCGAGGATGACCGACTTGCTCTTCAGGACGGCGCCGTTTTCCAGCGTCACCTCGATCAGGTCGCCCGCCTTGAGTTGCGTGGCGCGCTGCAGGTTCATGATGTCGACGTCGTAATCCTTGACGTGTTCCTCCAGCCCCATGACCAGCTTCGGGCCGTCGGTTTCCTTGACCGAAATGAAGTTCTCGATCGCCAGCGTGTCCATGACCTGGCCGCCGAAACGCTCGGCCAGCAGGCCGGTGCGGATGCCCTTGCGCGCCGCGTAGATGGCGGCCGAGGCGCCGGCCGGGCCACCGCCGACGACGAGCACGTCGAAGGCGTCCTTGGCGCCCAGCTTCGCCGCGTCGCGGGCGGCGGCGCCGGTGTCGAGCTTGGCGACGATTTCCTCGATGCTCATGCGTCCGGCGCCGAATTCCTCGCCGTTCAGGAAAATGGTCGGCACGGCCATGATCTTGAGCCGCTCGACTTCGTCCTGGAACAACGCGCCGTCGATCATCGTGTGGCTGACACCGGGGTTGAGCACGGCCATCAGGTTGAGCGCCTGCACGACGTCGGGGCAGTTGTGGCAGGACAGCGAAATGAAGGTCTGGAACTCGAAGCTGCCGGGCAGGGCCTTGATCTGTTCGATCACCTCGGCGTCGACCTTGGGCGGGTGGCCGCCGGTCTGCAGCAGGGCGAGCACCAGCGAGGTGAATTCGTGGCCCATCGGCAGGCCGGCAAAGCTTATGCGCGCCGCTTCACCCGGACGGCCGATGGCGAAGGACGGACGCAGCGCGGCGTTGCCATTCTCGCGCAGGCTGACCTTCGGCGACAGTTCGGCGATGTCTACCAGCAGGCCGCGCATTTCCTGCGCCGCAGCGCTGTCGTCGAGCGAGGCGACGAGTTCGATCGGCGTCTGCAGCTTTTCGAGGTAGGCTTTGAGTTGCGTCTTGATGTTTGCGTCGAGCATGCTGTTCTCCTTTTTTAGGATTTCACTGAAAAGGGGCTCGCCGGCCCCTTTGCGCTGAAATCCGCGCCGCTCCCGAAACGGGAGCGGTTGGGCGGTGTCGCGTTAAGGCTTAGATCTTGCCGACCAGGTCGAGCGAAGGCGCCAGGGTCTTTTCGCCTTCCTTCCACTTGGCCGGGCAGACTTCGTTCGGGTGGCTGGCGACGTACTGGGCGGCCTTCAGCTTGCGCAGGGTTTCCGTCACGTCGCGGGCGATGGCGTTGTCATGGACTTCCAGGGTCTTGATGACGCCTTCGGGGTTGATGACGAAGGTGCCGCGCAGGGCCAGACCGGCTTCCGGGATGTGCACGCCGAAGGCGTTGGTCAGCTGGTGCGTCGGATCGCCGACCAGCGGGAACTGGGCCTTGCCGACAGCAGGCGAGGTTTCGTGCCAGACCTTGTGCGAGAAATGCGTGTCGGTGGTAACGATATAGACCTCGGCACCGGCCTTCTGGAACTCGGCGTAGTTGTTGGCCGCGTCCTCGACTTCGGTCGGGCAGTTGAAGGTGAAGGCGGCCGGCATGAAGACGATGACCGACCACTTGCCCTTCAGGGTGGCGTCGGACACGTCGACGAACTTGCCGTTGTGGAATGCCTGGGCTTTGAACGGCTGAACCTGGGTGTTGATGAGCGACATGGGGGGTTTCTCCTTGGTTGATGATGATGACAACGGATGAATGATAGTTCGCCTCCCGGCATTGAGCCAATTGAATCGGGAAATATCTTTGATAGGGGCCGGCTATTGCGGGCTGTCGTCAGGCGCATAGTTCTAAAGTAGTAGTTGCCATCATTCATTGGTATCGCCCATGGACCCAAGCCCGCGTTAGTTGACTCAAATCAACGGAATCGGCACCCGGATCGGGATCATTGCATCCGATATGGTGCTTGCCCACAGCGAAGCACTACTCAGGAGGATCGGACTCAATGAATATTTCAAGTGCCATCGTGCATATAGTTCCCGCCCGTCTCGACGAGGCGTGCGCAGTTCTGGGCAGCATGTCGGGGGTGGAGATCCACGCCCGCAGCCCGGAAGGCAAGGTGGTCGTCACGCTCGAGGACGACGATACGGAAGCGGCAGCCAATCGTTACGTGGCGCTGCATGGCGTTCCCGGCGTCGTGGCGGTGGCAATGGTTTATCAATATAGCGACAATGAATTGGATACCGAGGAGGTAGAGGCGTGAAACTCAATCGACGGGAATTTATCAAGACCAACGCGGCGGCGGCGGCGATGTCTGCCGCCGGCATGGCAGCGCCTGTGGCTGCCGTGGCCGCTGGCAAGGACGAGATCCGCTGGGACAAGGCGGCCTGCCGCTTCTGCGGTACCGGCTGCGGCGTGCTGGTCGGCACGCAGGACGGCCGTGTCGTGGCCACCCAGGGCGATCCCGATGCACCGGTCAATCGCGGTCTCAACTGCATCAAGGGCTATTTCCTGTCCAAGATCATGTACGGCGCCGATCGCGTCAAGACGCCGATGCTGCGCATGAAGGACGGCAAGTACGACAAGAACGGTGATTTCGCGCCGATTTCCTGGAAGCAGGCCTTCGACATCATGGAAGCCCAGGTCCGCGAAACCATCAAGAAGAAGGGGCCGAACGGCATCGCCATGTTCGGCTCCGGCCAATGGACGATCTGGGAAGGCTACGCGGCGGCCAAGCTGATGAAGGCCGGCTTCCGTACCAATAACATCGACCCCAATGCGCGCCACTGCATGGCCTCGGCCGTTGCCGGCTTCATGCGTACCTTCGGCATCGACGAGCCGGCGGGCTGCTACGACGACATCGAGCATGCCGACGCCTTCGTGCTGTGGGGTTCGAACATGGCCGAAATGCACCCGATCCTGTGGACGCGCATCACCGACCGCAAGCTGTCGAGCAAGCATGTCAAGGTGGCTGTGCTGTCGACCTTCGAGCATCGCTCGTACGAACTGGCCGACATCCCGATGATCTTCACGCCGCAGACCGACCTGGCGATCCTGAACTTCATCTGCAACTACATTATCGAGAAGGGCAAGGTCAATCAGGACTTCGTCGGCAAGCATGTCAATTTCAAGAAGAGCGTCACGGACATCGGCTACGGCCTGCGCCCGACGCACGCGCTGGAAAAGGATGCAACCAGCAACGGCTATCCCGGTGCTGACGGCAAGCCGAAGGGCGATACCGGCAAGTCCGAGCCGATCACCTTCGACGAATTCAAGAAGTTCGTTTCCGAATACACGGCGGAAAAGGTTTCCAAGCTTTCCGGTGTTTCGGTCAAGGATCTGAACGCCCTCGCCGAACTGTATGCCGACCCCAAGATCAAGGTCACCTCGTACTGGACCATGGGCTTCAACCAGCATACGCGCGGCACCTGGGTCAACAACATGATCTACAACGTGCACCTGCTGGTCGGCAAGATCTCCGAGCCGGGCAACAGCCCGTTCTCGCTGACCGGCCAGCCGTCGGCCTGCGGCACGGCGCGCGAGGTCGGCACCTTCTCGCATCGCCTGCCGGCGGACATGGTCGTCACCAATCCGGACCACCGCAAGCACACCGAGGAACTGTGGGGCCTGCCGGACGGCACGATTCCCGACAAACCGGGCCTGCATGCCGTCGCGATGGCGCGCGCCCTGAAGGACGGCAAGGTCAATTTCTACTGGCAACAGTGCAACAACAACCTGCAGGCCGGCCCGAACATCAACGAGGAACTCAATCCCGGCTGGCGCAACCCCGAGACCTTCATCGTCATTTCGGATCCCTATCCGACGCTGTCGGCGGCCTATGCCGACCTCGTCCTGCCGACCGCGATGTGGGTGGAGAAGGAAGGTGCCTACGGCAACGCCGAGCGCCGTACCCAGTTCTGGCGCCAGCAGGTCAAGGCACCGGGCGAGGCGCGTTCCGACCTCTGGCAACTGATGGAGTTTTCCAAGCGCTTCAAGGTCGATGAAATGTGGCCGGCCGAACTGCTGGCCAAGGCACCCAAGCTGAAGGGCAAGACCTTCTACGAAGTGCTGTTCGCCAACGGCGTCGCGGACAAATACAAGGTCAGCGAGATTGCAGCCGGTTTCGACAACGACGAATCCAAGTATTTCGGCTTCTATGTGCAGAAGGGCCTGTTCGAGGAGTATGCCCAGTTCGGTCGCGGCCACGGCCACGACCTGGCGCCGTTCGAGACCTACCACCAGGCACGCGGTCTCCGCTGGCCGGTCGTAAACGGCAAGGAAACGCTGTGGCGCTTCCGCGAAGGCTTCGATCCGTACGTCAAGAAGGGCGAAGGAGTGGCTTTCTATGGCCACAAGGATCGCAAGGCGGTGATCTTTGCGCTGCCCTACCAGCCGCCCGCCGAGTCGCCGGACAAGGAATTCGACATGTGGTTGTGTACCGGCCGCGTGCTGGAGCATTGGCATACCGGCACGATGACCCGTCGCGTCCCCGAACTCTACAAGTCCTTCCCCGATGCGGTCGTCTTCATGCATCCGGACGATGCCAAGGCGCGCGGCTTGCAGCGCGGGGTGGAGTGCAAGGTCCAATCCCGTCGTGGCGAGGTGGTGCTGCGCGTCGAAACCCGCGGCCGCAACAAGCCGCCGCGCGGCCTGGTCTTCATTCCGTTCTTCGATGCCAGTCGCCTGGCGAACAAGCTGACGCTGGACGCCACCTGTCCGATATCCAAGGAAACGGATTACAAGAAGTGCGCGGTCAAGGTGACCAGGGCCTGATTGCCGAAAAACCATCACCATGAAAAACGGCCGGGAGGGAACCCGGCCGCATTTGGAGGGAAACAACCATGAGATTCATCCCTGCTCTCGTCCTTGCGGCTGCGGTGCTCCTGACTGGGGCTGGCAGCGCTGGTGCGCAGGAAAGCCTGGAGTCGTTGCGCGGCGGTGTGCCAATTACCCAGACGTCGCGGACGGACAACATGTTCCGCCCGGAAAAGGACCAGGACGTCATTCCGCGCAACTTCCAGAAACAGCCCCCGCTGATCCCGCACAGCATCAAGGGCTACAACATCACGCAGAACTTCAACAAGTGCATGGATTGCCATTCCAAGGAACGTGCCGAGGAAACCGGCGCAACCAAGGTGGCGAAGTCGCACTACCTGGACCGCGAGGACAAGAAGCTGACCAACATCTCGCCGCGCCGCTATTTCTGCATGCAGTGCCACGTACCGCAGTTCGACGCCAAGCCGCTCGTCGAGAATACCTATAAACCGGCCGCCAAGAAGGGGGAATGATGAGCCTGGAAAAAATCACGCCCGCGTGGGTCAAGCGTATCGGGCTCGTTACGGTCGTCGGCCTGTTTGTCGCCGGCATCGTGTTCTGGGGGGGCTTCAACTGGGCGCTCGAGGCGACCAACAAGGAGGAGTTCTGCATCTCCTGTCACGAAATGAAGGAGAACGTGTTCAAGGAATACCAGAACACGGTGCACTACACCAATCGCACCGGCGTGCGCGCGACCTGTCCCGATTGCCACGTGCCCAAGGAGTGGGGGCCGAAGATGGTCCGCAAGATTCAGGCGTCCAACGAGGTCTGGCACAAGCTGCTGGGAAGCGTCGACACGCCCGAGAAGTTCAACGCCAAGCGCGCCCAGCTTGCGCAGAACGAGTGGAAGCGCATGAAGGCGAATGACTCCAAGGAGTGTCGCAACTGCCACCGCTATGACTACATGGACTTCACCGAGCAGGGCAATCGGGCGGCCAAGAAGCATCCGCAGGCCTTCGCCGACGGTATGACCTGTATCGACTGCCACAAGGGCATTGCCCACCAGTTGCCGGCCATCGATCAGCACATCGGCAAGCAGAACGAGGGCGCGGTCGAAATCTCGCACGGCGAAAAGCCGGCAGAAAACGGCAAGGCAGAAGAGAAGAAGTAAGCATCCCGCTTGCGTACAATGACCCCGGCCCGGCGCCGGGGTCTTCGTTTGCGGGTGCTGCTGCGGTCGACGTGCGAGAAAGGCACAAAATGGGCTGTTCGCCGTCAAATACCCCTGTTGGCATCAGCACTTATCCGGAAAATGTGCTACTTTTGTTGTGCTGCCGTGCCAACGGCCAGTTTTCTTAACCACAAGTAGTTAACAGGAGGCACTTAGATGAATAAATCCGAGCTGGTCGAAGTTGCTGCAAAAGAAGCTGGTATTACCAAGGCTGCTGCTGACAAGGCGTTGTCGGCCATCATCGGCGCAGTCGTCAAGACTGTAACGAAAGGCGAGTCTGTCACACTGGTTGGTTTCGGCACGTTCAAGTCTGCCAAGCGCGCAGCGCGTACTGGCAAGAATCCCAAGACCGGTGCTACCCTGAAAATCCCGGCTACGACGGTGCCCAAGTTCACCGCCGGTACCGCATTCAAGGCATCTGTCGCCGCCAAGAAGACCGCCGCCAAGAAGAAATGATGGCATCATCCAATGCGGGGCCCGCGGCAAACGGGCTCCGCTTTTAGTTTCCAATGAACGATCAGAATCCAGAAAATCCCCCCGTCAATCCGCCGCCGGCACCGCCGCCCAACGACAATCGCCGCCGCCTGCGCGAATTGCTGTCCGTTCCCGAGCGGGATCGAACCGACGAGCAGTGGGATGAAATTATCGAGCTGGAAATCCAGCTGGCACCGGGCAATCGCGCCTCGCCGTCCGAGCACGGGGGCGGTCCGGTCAATGCCGGGGGCGGCCATAACAAGCCGTCCGGTCCCTCCAAGAAACACCGGCCGCGCAGCAACAACAACAATCGCCGGCCGCGGCCCAACAAGCCGTCGGGCAATCCGGGCTGATTCTCCGCGCCGAGTCACAGCGAACCGGCAGTTTCCCCGCCATGCAGCAATTTGATCTGATCATCGTCGGCGGCGGTCTCGCCGGCGCCAGCCTTGCCGTCGCCCTGCGCGACACACCCCTGCGCATCGCTCTGGTCGAAAATCAGCCGCCGCGGCGCCCGGAGGGCTGGGATGCGCGCGTCTATGCCATCAGTCCGGCCAATGCCGGCTTTCTCGAGCGGATCGGCGCCTGGAAGCATCTCGACGCCGAGCGCATCGCGCCGATTCGCGCCATGGATATTTGTGGCGATGCCGGCGGCAAGCTGGCGTTTTCGGCCTACGATTCCGGCGTGCCGGAGCTTGGCTGGATCCTCGAGTCGTCGCTGATGGCCAGCGAGTTCTGGGAAAGCGCCAAGCGCCAGGGCAACCTCACGCTGTTCTGCCCGGCGCGCCCGCAGCAGCTGACATTCGGAGCGGATTCGGCAGTCCTTGGCCTCGACGATGGCACGATGTTGTCCGCGCGCCTGGTGGTTGGCGCCGATGGGCGGGATTCCTGGGTGCGCCAGGCGGCGGGGCTGGCGGCGGTCAACGCGCCCTACGGCGAAAAAGGCATCGTCGCCAATTTCGCCACCGAAAAGCCGCACCATAATGTCGCCCGCCAGTGGTTTCGCGACGATGGCGTGCTTGCCTACCTGCCGCTGCCGGGGAACCGCATTTCCATCGTATGGTCCACTCCCGATGATCATGCTGACCAACTTTGCGCCCTGCCGGCCGAGACTTTCTGCAAACGGCTTGCCGAAGCCGGCGAGCACTCCCTCGGGCGCCTCGAACTGCTTACACCGCCGGCCGCTTTTCCGTTGCGCCTCATGCGTGTGCCGCAGACCGTTGCACCTCGCCTGGCGTTGGTCGGCGATGCGGCGCACGGCATTCATCCCTTGTCCGGTCATGGCATCAATCTCGGCTTCCAGGATGCCAGCGAACTTGCCGCCCTTCTCGCCGGCGCCCAGCCATGGCAGGACATCGGCAACGAGCGTTTCCTGCAACGCTACCAGCGCGCCCGCCGCGAGGAAACGGTGCTGATGCAGACGACGACCGACGGCCTGCGCCGCCTGTTCAAGCAGTCGCCCCCCGGCTTGCGTACCTTGCGCAACTTCGGCCTGAGCGCGACCGACGGATTACCTTTTGTGAAAAATGCCCTGGTGCGCTACGCGCTGGGCGCCTTCTAGGAGAATTGCATGCTGAAAAGAATATTGCCGCTGGCGCTGGCCTCACTCTGGGTCGCCGCGGCGAACGCCGATGAGGCCGAGCTCAAGAAGGCGATGGAAGCCAAGCTCGGCGCCAAGGTGGAAAGCGTGACCAAGTCGGGTTATCTGGGGCTTTACGAGATCTACGCGGACGGCAACATTCTGTACACCGACGAAAAGATGACCGCCTTCATTGCCGGCGGGCAGTTGATCGAAGGCAAGACGATGAAGAACGTCACCGAGGAGCGCATGCGCAAGCTGACGGCGATCAAGTTCTCCGAGTTGCCGCTGGAGCGCGCCATCAAGCAGGTGCGCGGCGACGGCAAGCGCGTTTTGGCGACCTTCGAGGATCCCAACTGCGGTTACTGCAAGCGCCTGGCCAAGGATCTGCAGAAACTGGATAACGTAACGATTTACACCTTCCTCTACCCCATCCTGTCGGAAGACTCGATCAGGAAATCCAAGCAGATCTGGTGCTCGGCCGACCGTGCCAGGGCGTGGAACGACTGGATGGTCGAAGGCCGCGCGCCGGCCGGCAAGGAGGATTGCGATACCTCGGCGGTCGTCAAGAACCAGGAATTCGGCCGCCGCCTCAACATCAGCGGCACGCCGACCATATTCTTTGCCGACGGCGAACGTGTCCCGGGCGCCGTGCCACTGCCCAAGATCGAGCAAAAGCTCAGCCAGCTGAAGTAGCGGCCATTGCCTTTTGCGGCCGGTCCGGCGTTCGTCCGGGCCGGCCGCTTTTCTTTTGTCTGCCCGTTTTTGCCGGGCGAAAACACCCCGGCTCAGGCCGTCGGCCTGTTGCGGCCGACCACCGGCCACAGCCCAAAACCAGCATTGTTCCTTACCACGACGGCATGGCCGGTCGTTGCCCGTTTGATCTTCCTCAAATCCTGATAAGTCACTTTAAGAGAAGTTTTTCAAGCATTGATTTTTAAGGTTAATTTTCCTTAAATATCCTAGAGGAATTTCATCCTAAGTCCTTGTTGCGTAAGAAAAAATCCAGATTTTTCTATTGACGAGCCTCTGTTCATGTCTTAAAGTGGGTAAACGTGTTGAATTGTGGGTAAACGAGGAGCGAGGCGGAGATGTTCGAGGGGGCTGCGGCACTCAGTCTGGATGCGAAGGGGCGGCTTGCCATACCGGCAAGGCACCGCGAGGCCCTGCTCGCCGCCGCCGAGGGCTCGCTGGTCCTGACCGCGCATCCGCATCGCTGCCTGCTGCTCTACCCGTCGCCGGCCTGGCAGCCGATCCGCGATCAGATCCTCAAGGCTTCCAGCCTCGATTCACGGACCGCAGCGATCAAGCGCGTGCTGGTCGGCAATGCCCGCAGCGAAGCGCTGGACTCGGCCGGGCGCCTGCTGGTCGCGCCGGAGTTACGCGAGTACGCCCAGTTCGAAAAGACCGTCTACCTGGTCGGAATGGGAAGCCATTTCGAGATCTGGAGCGAGGCGGGCTGGAAGCAGCAGAACGATCTGGCTGCGGAGGTCTTGTCCGGTGACCTGCCTCCAGGGTTCGGGGATCTGGTGCTGTGACCGCGGGTGGCACCCACGTCACGGTGCTGCTCGAAGAAGCGGTTGAGTCCCTGGCGATCAAGGCTGACGGCGTCTATATGGATGCCACTTTCGGGCGTGGCGGCCATAGCCGCCGCATTCTCTCGGCGCTCGGCGAAAAAGGCCGTCTGGTGGCGGTCGACCGCGACCCGCAGGCGATTGCGGCGGGTGCGGCAATCAACGATCCGCGTTTCCGGCTGGTGCATCGCGCCTTCGGCGAAATTGCCGAAGCGGCGCGCGAGGCTGGCGTTAACGACGTGGACGGGATTCTCTTCGACATCGGCGTTTCGTCGCCGCAAATCGACGATGGCGGGCGCGGCTTCAGCTTCCGCCATGACGCGCCGCTCGACATGCGCATGGATACGACGCAGGGTGAAACGGCGGCCGAGTGGCTGGCGCGGGCCGAAATCAGGGATATAACGGAGGTCATCAGGGATTATGGCGAAGAACGGTTTGCTTTCCAGATTGCAAAGAAGGTTGTGGCTGCTCGGCTCGAACAGCCCATTGTCACCACAGCGCAGTTCGCGGCCCTTGTACGCGCGGCCGTGCGCACCCGTGAGCCAGGGCAGGACGCGGCGACGCGCAGCTTTCAAGCTCTACGGATTCATATCAATCAGGAACTCGGCCAGCTGGAAGTAGCGCTGCCGCAGGCGCTCGAACTGCTGAGGCCGGGCGGGCGGCTGGTGGTCATTTCCTTTCATTCGCTGGAAGACCGCATCGTCAAGAACTTCATGCGCCGGCAGTCGAGCGCCGACGATCTGCCGAAGAACCTGCCGCTGCGCGCCGACCAGTTGCCGAAACCGAAACTGCGCCTGGTCGGCAAGGCGATCAAGCCGTCGGCCGCTGAAGTCGCTGCCAATCCGCGGGCGCGCAGTGCCGTGATGCGCGTCGCCGAAAAACTGTAATGGTCCGTTTCAACATGATCCTTCTTCTGATTGCCGTCGTTTGTGCACTGGGTGTGGTGACCTCCCAGCATCGCGCGCGCAAGCTGTTTCAGGATCTCGAGGGCGAGCAGGAGCGGGTGCGCAAGCTGGATATCGAATACGGCCAGCTGCAGCTCGAACTGTCCACCTGGGCGACGCATCCGCGGATCGAAAAGATCGCCCGTGATCGCCTGCACATGGTGACGCCGGATGCCGTCGGCAAGGTGGTGGATAGGCCCGTCGCTGCTGCGAAAAAGAAGGGCGGCCGCTGATGGTCGTGCGTCGTCGTCCGCAGCGCGGCCATCGCTTTGCTGAAAGCCCGGTCCTGCAACTGGCCCTGCAGGGCTGGCGTTCACGGACGGTCGGCCTGTTGCTGATGGGCGCTTTTGCGGCGCTGGTCGGGCGTGGTTTCTATCTGCAGGTGATCAACAACGACTTCCTGCAGGAAAAGGGTGAGTCGCGTTATCGCCGCGACATCGAGGTCTCCGCCTCGCGCGGCAAGATTGTCGACCGCAACGGCGACATGCTGGCAGTGTCGACGCCGATGAAGTCGATCTGGGCGATTCCCGGCGACGCACGAACCATGAGCGGCGCGCAGAAGCAGCAGCTGGCGGCCCTGCTCGATATGAGCGTGCGCGAACTGGATGGCAAGATCGCGCCGGAAAAGACCTTCGTCTTCGTCAAGCGCCAGGTGCCGCCGGAGTCTGCCGACCGCATCGCCGCGCTCAAGCTGCCCGGCGTGCACCAGGAAAAGGAATACCGCCGTTACTATCCGACCGGCGACATGACGGCGCACATCGTTGGTTTCACCGGGGTCGACGACAAGGGCCTGGAGGGCGTCGAGCTGGCCTTTCAGCCAAGCCTGCTCGGGCGCGCCGGCAGTCGTAGCGTGATTCGCGACCGGCGCGGCAACATCATCGAGGACGTTGGCGCACTCAAGCCGCCGCAGGACGGCAAGGATGTGCGCCTGGCGCTCGATTCCAAGATCCAGTACCTGGCCTACAGCCAGCTCAAGGCGGCGGTCGAGAAACACAATGCCAAGGCTGGTGGCGCCGTGGTGCTCGACTCGCGAACCGGCGAAATCCTCGCGCTGGTCAATCTGCCGACCTACAACCCCAACAACCGCGAGCATCTCTCGGGCGCACAACTGCGCAACCGGG
>WBZX01001168.1_pt1 | contig 20454 bp, 12 predicted proteins | sample 5204211 | NCBI WGS metagenome assembly WBZX01 (sample SAMN12344362, study PRJNA552823) | activated sludge metagenome | biome: Activated sludge suspended growth; feature: Nitrification reactor; material: Wastewater; isolation source: activated sludge from nitrification reactor of wastewater... | reverse complement strand
CAGCAAGCTCAGCGACCGCGCCCAGAAAAAAGGGGCCAGCCAGCAAGCCACCGCCGGAATTCACGAGGCCGTCAGCGCGCAGAAGGCCATCTGGGCTGCCTGCTCTCGCATCCTGACTGCCGCCGCAGTCGAAGACAGCCGCATCCGTCAGCTCCTCAAGGAAACCCGCCGCAGTCGCTCCGCGCAGTGATCCGGGAGGGGGGTCGCAGCGATCCGGGAGGGGGTACGCAGTGATCCGGGAGGGGGTACGGAGCGATCCGGGAGGGGGTACGCAGTGATCCCCCCCTAGCCGAGCTGGAGGGTGCCTTCGCCGCAGAGGGTGGTGAGCTGGGTGAGGAGGTCGTCGCTCGGGACGATCTTGTAGTCGGGGGAAAGCTGGGCTTCGACGCGCCAGCGACCGGGCTTTTGGAGCTGGATCGAGACGCGCACGTCGCCGGGGTGGTCGGTGATGATCTTCTTGAGGGCTTCGACCTTCTGCTCGGTGAGATCGTCGGCGACCACGGACAGCGTCAGCTTCTGGGTCTTTTCCATGCGGATCTGCGACAGGAGCTGGGCTTCCCGCATGTTGAGCTTGCGGGTGGGGGACTCGCCATCGCCGTCGGCCATGAGCTGGCCGGTCAGCAGCAGGGGCTCATCTGCGCGCAGGACGGCTTCAAACAGCTCGTAGGCCTTGGAAAAGCAGACGACCTCGATGCTGCCGCTCTGGTCTTCGAGTCGGAAGGACGCCATCTTGCCGTTGCCGCTCTTTAAGGGGCGCTCGCGGAAGTCGCTGACGACGCCGCCTGCGAGGGTGTCGGCGCGGTCCCGGCCCCGGGGGATGTCGGTGGCGGGGTCGGTGAGGTCGGCGATGAGGCTGGCGCGGGCGCGACGCAGCTCGGGGGCGTAGCGGTCGATGGGGTGGCCGCTTATGTAGAAGCCGAGCGACTCTTTTTCGAGCGCGAGCTTCTGCTTGGGGGTCCACTCGGCGACCTGGGGATAGGGGGGCGGGGGGCCGAAGTCGCTGCTGGACTTGCCGCCGCCGCCGCCACCGAGCAGGCTAAACAGGGAGGTCTGGCCGCTTTCCTTTTCGCGCTGGACCTTCTGGGCGCGATCGACGGCTCCGTCTAAGGCGGCGCTGGCGGCGGCGCGGTGGGGGATGATGGCGTCGAAGGCCCCGCCCTTGATGAGCGCTTCCATGGCCTTTTTGTTGATGCGACGGAGGTCTACGCGCTCACACAGGTTGTAGAGCGAGTCAAAGGGGCCCTTTTCGCTGCGGGCGGTGAGCAGGGACTCGACCGCGCCTTCGCCGACGCCGCGCACGGCAGACAGACCGAAGCGGATGGCCTGCTTGACGATGGGGACGCCGCTCTTGGGATGCTTGTGGGTCTGCTCGATGACGGAGAAGTTCATCTGCGACTGGTTGACGCAGGGGGGCAGGACCTCGATGCCGGAGTCGCGGACCTCGGCGACGTAGCGGGACACCTTGTCGGTGTCGTCCTTGTCGCAGGTGAGCAGGGCGGCCCAGAACTCGGCGGGGAAGTGGCGCTTTAGGTACGCGGTCTGGTAGGTGACAAGGCCATAGGCGGCGGAGTGGGACTTGTTAAAGCCGTAGCCCGCGAAGGCAGCCATGAGGTCGAAGACTTCGTCGGCGATCTTCTGATCGACGCCGGTCTTTTGGGCGCCGTCGAGGAACTTGGCCTTTTCCTTCTCCATGACCTCCTTTTTCTTCTTGCCCATGGCGCGGCGAAGAAGGTCGGCGCCACCGAGCGAGTAGCCGGCGAGCGCGCGGGAGATCTGCATGACCTGCTCTTGGTAGACGATGACGCCGTAGGTCTCCTTGAGGATCGGCTCCATGGCGGGGTGGTGGTAGACGATCTGGGTGCGCCCGTGCTTGCGGCTGATGAAGTCATCGACCATGCCGCCTTCGAGGGGACCGGGGCGGTAGAGCGCGCCTGCGGCAATGATGTCTTCAAAGCAGTCGGGCTTGAGCTTCTTGAGCAGCTCTTTGAAGCCGGAGGACTCAAGCTGGAAGACGCCGGTGGTGTCGCCTTCGGAGATCATGCGGTAGACGCGGGCATCATCGAGCGGAATCCGCCGCAGATCGAAGTCGGGCTGCTTGCGGTGGATCATCTGCACGGCGATGTCGATGACGGTGAGGGTCTTGAGCCCGAGGAAGTCGAACTTGACGAGGCCCGCCTCCTCGACCTCTTCCTTGGCAAACTGGGTGACGATCTCGCCGTCTTGGCCGCGATAGCAGGGGACGTGCTCCCACAGGGGGTGCTCGGCGATGACGATGCCCGCCGCGTGCATGCCGGCGTTGCGGTGCAGACCTTCGAGGGCGGTGGCGATTGAAACCAGCTCTTTGAACTCGGCCTTTTCGGCCATGATCTGCTTGAACTTGGGCTCGTTATCGAGCACCCAGGACATGGTGAGCGGGTGGCCATCGACCAGGGCGGGCAGGTTGCGGGTGAGATCGTTGAGGTCTTGAAACGGCATGCCCATGACGCGGCCCACGTCCTTGAGCGCGCTCTTGGCGGACAGCGAGCCGAAGGTGATGATCTGGCCGACGTGGTTTTTGCCGTACTTTTCGGAGACGTACTTGATGACCTCGTCGCGACGGTTCATGCAAAAGTCGACGTCGAAGTCGGGCATCGAGATGCGCTCGGGATTTAAGAAGCGCTCAAACAGCAGGTTGTAGGGCAGCGGGTCTAGGTCGGTGATCTTGAGCGAGTAGGCGACAAGCGAGCCCGCGCCGGAGCCACGACCGGGGCCGACGGGGATGCCGTGCTCTTTGGCGTAGCGAATGAAGTCCCAGACGATGAGAAAGTAGCCGGGGAAGTCCATCGCGATGATGACTTCGATCTCTCGCGTAAGCTGGGCGCGGTACTGGTCGGGGTCGAACTTCTTGCCGTAGGCGGCAAACTCTTGGAAGCGCTGCTCCAGGCCCTCTTCGCAGACGCGGCGGAAGTAGGACGGGATGTCGAAGCCTTCGGGCACCTTGTAGCGGGGCAGCATCGGCTTGCCGAGCTTGAGCTCGACGTTGCAGGCATTGGCGATCTGGACGGTGCTCTCGATGGCCTGGGGCATGTCGGCGAAGAACTTGTTAAATTCCGCCGGGCTGTGCAGGTAGTAGGAGCTGACGTCGTGCTTGAGCCGCTTTTCGTCGGCGAGGGTGCGGCCCTGCTGAATCGCCATGAGGACTTCGTGGGCCTTGGCGTCGGTCTGGTGGACGTAGTGGCAGTCTCCGGTGGCGACAAGGGGAATGCCGGTCTCTTGGGACATGCGCTTCCAGTCGGCGTTTACCTTGTCCTGGTCGGCGAGGCCGTTCGGCTGGACCTCTAGGTAGAAGTCGCCTTTGGCAAAGCAGTCGGCGTACTGCTTGGCCATCTCTTTGGCGGCTTCGTAGCCGTTTGTGAGCAGGGCTTGGGCGATCTCGCCACCGAGGCAGGCGGACAGGCCGATGAGCCCTTCGCTGCGGTCCTTGAGGAGCTTTTTGTCGATGCGCGGGTGGTAGTAGAAGCCTTCGAGGTAGCCCATCGAGTTCAGGTAGAGCAGGTTCTGATACCCGACGTTGTTCTTGGCGAGCAGGATGAGGTGGTAGTTGCGTCGCGAGGTCCGATCGAGTCGGTTGTCGCAGACGTAGGTCTCGCTGCCGAAGATGGGCTTTTGGCCGGCGGCCTTGGCCTTCTTATAGAAGTCGATGGCGCCGAACATGTTGCCGTGGTCGGTGAGCGCCACCGCGTTCATCCCCATCGCCGAGATGCGGGGAAACAGATCCTTGAGCCGGATGGCTCCGTCTAGCAGGCTGTACTGGCTGTGGACGTGAAGGTGCGTAAACTCGGTGACCGCCATGGTGGGGGGGGATTAGCAGCGCGGACCCTGCGCAGTCAACCAAAGCGGCGGTCGATTCGTCGCTGTTGCCTTCGGGCATCTCGCCGGATATGTTGAGTCCTACTTCTCAAATCAGGCGACTGCCCATAGCTGTGAGGATTCCGTGGCGAAGCGCAACGAAGACGATGAACTGGAAGGACAGAGCCCAGTAAACTTTGGGGCTGAAGAGGGAGACGGCTATCGCCGAACCCGCCGTCAGGTGGCTCGGGGCGATAAGCCCGATGCGCAGAAGGACGAAGAAGCGGCCCCTGTGCCCAAGTCCGCCTACGATCGGTTTATGGAAGAGCACTGGGAAGCGTGGCTGGGCCCGGTGCTCTTGCTGACGCTGGCGGCGGCGATGATCCTCGGCTATCGCATGGACTACCTGCGTGAGTCGATGGTCGGCATGCTGCTGTCGGCGGGCCTGGTGGCCTACGCGATCTATGCGACGGCGGTTCCGGCGTACGACCTGATTCAGAGCAAGAACGGTCGCTATGCCTTTGCGGCGCTGTGCATCTTGTGGGCGGCGGCGGCAGGCTATCCGACGCTGCGCAAGACGATGGCGCGCACGGTGTACGGCCAGACGGTGCTGACCGAAGCAAACAAGACCGAAAAGGTTCAGCTTCCCGAAGGCAAGACGGGGCCGTTTGATGTGACGGTGAGTGGGACGCTCAAGGCCGAAAGCAGCCAGAACGCGGCGGTCTATGACCTGCAAATCGCGGGCGAAGGATCGAGCGAAGCGGTGAGCGGCGAGTTTTCGGTGCGGACCAACCAGATGCGGGTTCGTCGTGGCACGTCGTCGTGGACCGAGCAGTCCAATCAGAGCGAGCACCGCCTGCCGCGCAGCCTTCGTGGCAACACGCTGACGTTTACGGTGGAGCACATTGATGATCAGATCTCCGACGGTCTGCACATCTCGGTTCACCCGCAGAGCTACGATCCGAAGTGGTTCTTCCTGCTCGGGATCTTGGTGGTCATCGGGATGATGTACGTCGAGAGCAAGATCGGCGACTCGAAGACCAAGACGCACCTCATCATGGCGGCGGCGTCGACGGTGGTCTTTGCGTTCCACTTCCACGAGCATGCGACGGCCTCGCGGGTGGTCAGGCCCGCGCTGGATTCGCTGATCCTGGCGGTGCTGACGGGCGGCATTGGCGGAACGATCGTCGGTGCGATTGTGCGTCGCGCCTCGGGTCGGGACAAGGTCAAGCCTGCGAAGGAAAAAGAAGAAGAGACGAAGAAGGACAGCAGCGAATAGCTGTCCTGTGTGCTTCTTTATCGAGGGATGCGGTTAGCGAATCCCTCGGCGATCTTCCCGCAGCTCGCGGCGATCTTCCCTGACCTCTGCTTTGGATCGCTGAAGCTCGGCCCGCGCGAGCACAACGAAGCGCTCCATCACCTGACGGGCCCTGGCCAAGATCGGCACTTGCGGCCCCCACGCATACTCAGCAGCTACGGTGCGCTCTAGCTCGGCGAGCAGGTTCTGCTCTTCCGCGAGCGCGGCATTTTCACGCGCAGCATCCCGACGGTCATCGCGCAGGTTGCGGGCATCGCGACCGTTGCGATCGCGCATCAGCTCGGCCCCAGAGCGCGCCACTTCTCGCTGCGCTTGGGCGGTTTCGCGAGACTGCTCGGCCACTTCGGCGCGACCTTGCTGGACGAAGCTGGTCAGGGCGGCACGGACTCCGACTGCATCTCGACGAGCCACGGCTGCATCAAACGCATTGAGCGTCGCTTGAAACCGGGCGAGATCGCGGCGATCGTCGGCCACTTGAGCGGCGCTGCGAGCGGCTTCGACGCGATCCTGACGAAGCTCGCGCTGGCGTCCGTGCATGGGCTGCGCAGAAGCAACCTGGGCACTCAGAAGAACAAGAGCGGAAACGGCTGCGAATCGCATGGGCTGAATCTCCGGGGTCTTGGAAGACCGCTTGGGGTTGTTTGACTAGGTTGGACGAGGCGCTGGCCGAGGTATTTACGGGGCCAAGCACAGACCAGCGGTTCGATCGCGGGCACCTACGCGCGCACCGGCGAGCAGCGAGTCACTGCAGACTTCTCCAGCACCGGGGCAGGTGTTGCTGGCGACCTTGGCTCCGGCGGGGACGAACAGACCGGGCAGATCGACTTGCACGCCATCGCCCTGGACACACAGCGCACGGCAGATTCGCTCTTCGGCCCGCGCAGCGTAGAGATCGCACTCGTAGCCGTCCTGACATTCGCCAAGGTTTGTGCACTGCGAGCCTGGGGTCTTGGGGGCAGCGGTCTGACGGAAGCAGATGTTGGCGCGCAGCTTGTCCTTGGGATTGGTGATGTTGCCTCGGCTGTCGAGCCCCGCATCGACGTAGAGACACTGCTGAGCCGGAGCCGGCGTTCCCGCGCGTGAGTCAGGCGGGCAGGTGTTGGTGCCGAGCTTGCACTGCAAGTGGCAGACACCACCGTGCTCATCGTCGTAGGCGACGCGGACGCAGCCACCGATGTACTTGTCCGCGCCGTAGTCGCAGTAGCCTTCGTTGGCGGTGGGGTTGCAGTCGAAGTTGGCGTTCGGGAAGCAGATGGAGTCGGTGGCTCCCTCAAACGCGCACGAATAACCGGGCTTGCGGCAGGTGTTGGTGGCGTCGCAGCGAGCCATGCAGTAGCGCTTGGTTGCGTTCGGGAGCGTGTAGCACTTGCCGGTCCCACAGTCCGCATCGCTGTCGCACTCTCTGCTGCAGTATCCGTCCGGCGTGGGAAGCAGCTTCGGGTTGTTTAGGATGGTGCCGACCCAGCAGGTGGCCGCTTGGCTTGCGTTGCCTTCGGTGCAGTCCGCCGGCTTGGCGCAGGGAGCGCCGATACAGCCATCGCCCTTGCAAACGACGATGCCGGCATCTACGCCACCGTCGCTGTTGCTGGTCGTCGTGTCACAACCGATAAGCCCGATCAGGAACAGGCCAGCCACTACAGCCAGGCCCTTGGTTGTCCAGGTAGTCATCAATCAGTCCTCCAGTTCGCGTCATTTTACCCCGTCCCGACCGCTGACCTGTACGCGAGTTATGCGCAGACTGCGCCCAGTCCCGGTCGAGCGCGCAAACTGTGGAGGCCATCGTGAAAGGTGGGGTAGATTAGGGCTTCCATGGCCAACTACCGCATCGATACCGTCCTTCGTGTTCGTACTCGACATCGCCCCGGCCAGCTGGCGCGGGTTGCTACGGTGATCGCGCAGGAAGGCGCTTTGATCGGCGAGATCGCGACGCTGCACATGGCGGAAGGTCTTTCGACCCGCGAAATCACCGTCGAAACAGAGAACGAAGAGCACACCGAGCGCTTGGTCTCTGCGCTGGCCCGCACCGATGGCGTCGAGATCATCAGCGTTCGCGATCGCGTCTTCGACTGTCACCTTGGCGGCAAGCTGCACTCGACGAGCCGGATCGAGCTCAAGCACCTGTCTGACCTTCGCTACATCTACACGCCGGGTGTGGCGCGTGTGTCGCGAGCGATTGCTGAAAAGCCTGAGCGCGCGTTTGACTACACGGGCCTTGGAAACTCCGTCGGTATTTTCACAAACGGAACGCGTGTCCTTGGCCTGGGCGACATCGGTCCACTCGCCAGCATGCCGGTGATGGAAGGCAAAGCCGTTCTATACGATCGCTTCGCCGGGATCTCTGCGACGCCGATCTTGGTCGATACCAAAGACGTGGATGACTTTGTGCAGACCGTCGTGCGTGTCTCTCGCAGCTTCGGTGGCATTCACCTGGAAGACATTCGCATTCCCGAGTGTTTCCGCATCGAAGAAGAGCTAAAGCGGCGTCTGCGCAAGCCGGTGATGCACGATGATCAGCACGGCACGGCGGTGGTGACGCTGGCGGCGATCATCAATGCGTGTCGTCTGACCGGGCTGGAGCTGCGACGATCCAAGATGGGTCAAGTGGGCTTGGGCGCGGCGGGATCGGCGATTGCGAAGCTGGCGCTGGCGTACGGCGTTGGGGAAGTGATGGTGACGGATCGCAATCCTGAAGCGATGGCTCCTCTGACGGCTGCGGGCGCGCGGGCGACGGACTTTGACACGCTGATTCGGCAAGCCGACATCGTCGTCTGTACGACGGGCAAGGTTGGCTTGATCAAGCCGGAGCACATCCGTCGCGGACAGGTGATCTTCGCACTGTCAAATCCGTATCCCGAGATTGAGCCGGATCTGGCGCGGGATGCTGGCGCTGCGTACGCTGCCGATGGAACCGCGATCAACAATGCGCTGGCGTTTCCGGGCATTTTCCGAGGCGCACTGGCAGTTCGCGCTGGACGGATCGAGCCACAGATGTACATCGCCGCAGCCGAAGCCATTGCTGCGTCGGCGGGAAGCGATGAAGTCGTGCCGTCTCCGCTTTCGTCGTCGGTTCACGATGCCGTCACGGATGCGGTGTCGAGCTGTGCGACCAGCCTGGGCCTTGCGAACACGGCAGAGCTGTAGCGCGATTCCGACGAGCGGGCGTCCCCATGGTCGGTCCGCGTCGGGCGCTGTCTATTCGTAGCGCAGCGCGTCGATGGGATCGAGCCGAGCGGCTTTGCGCGCTGGATAGAAGCCAAACAGCACGCCAATCGCGACGGAGACACCGAAGCCCAGGATCATCCAGAAGGCCGAAAAGTCGACGGGCATTCCACCGCCGAGCTTGGAAAACAGCGTCGCAGCCAAGACACCAAGCCCAATTCCGAGCAGGCCTCCCATCACCGACAGCACGACGGCTTCGACCAAGAACTGAAGCAGGATGTCACGCTCTCGTGCGCCGATGGCGAGTCGAATGCCGATCTCGCGCGTCCTTTCGGTGACGGATACCAGCATGATGTTCATGATGCCGATGCCACCGACGAGGAGTGATACCGCAGCGACGTTGCGAAGCATTCCCGTCTGGGTCTCGACGATCTTTTGCTGGGTCTGAACCAGCTCAGCCAGGTTGCGCACGGTAAAGTCGTTTTCTTGATCGTCGGACAGCTTGTGCCTCTGACGAAGGATCGAAACGACCTCGCTTTCGGCGGCAGACAGATCGTCTTCGCTCGTCGCAGAGACCATGATCGTGCTGACAAACTGGCGGTTTTGGTTGAGCACGCGAGTCCGCAGCGTCAGCGACGGCATGATCAGCACATCATCTTGATCGCTGCCCATCGCAGACTGGCCCTTGGCGGCGAGCAGTCCAATGACTTCACACGGCATCTGCTTGACGCGAAGCTGTTGTCCGACGGGATCGGTATCACCAAAGATGTTCTGGGCGACGGTCTTTCCCAGCACGCAGACCTTGGCGGCGGTGTCGTTTTCGGCGGAGTTGAAGAATCGACCGCGTGCGACGGGCCAGTCTCGTAGCGCCAGGTAGTCGGTCGTGGTTCCGATGATCGGCGTCTGCCAGTTGAGGTTGCTGCTGACGACTTGTGCGACGGTGCGATCGACGGGAACTGCATAGCGAACCGAGCGCGCTTGCAAGATGGCTTCCACGTCGTCGCGCTGAAGCGGTCTGCCGCTGCCGGTTCCGCCCATGAAGCCGCCTTGGGCTGAGGCGCCAGGGACGATCATCAAGATCGCCGAGCCCATCGAGGCAATCTGTGCGGCGACCATCTTGCGCGTGCCTTCCCCGAGCACCACCGTCACGAGCAGTGCGGCCACACCGATGATCACGCCGAGCGCCGTCAGGGCCGATCGCATTCGGTTGCGCAGCAGGCTCCGCAGCGCCAGACGGAGAGCCATCAAGATCATCATTGGAGTGTCTCCTCGTCGCGCCACTCGCTGAGAGCTTGCTTGGCCGACATGGCCTTTCGCTTTTCGTCGGTGCGCAGACGACCATCTTTGACCAGCAGCAGCCGTCCCGCATACGACGCAATGTCTGGCTCGTGCGTGACCAGCAGCACCGTCAGTCCTTCGCCGTTTAGCTCTTGCAGAAGCGCCATCACCTCAATCGAGGTCCGCGAGTCCAAGTTTCCCGTCGGTTCGTCGGCGAGAAGCAGCTTGGGCCGCGTCACCAGCGCTCGTGCAATCGCCACACGCTGCTGCTGACCTCCCGAGAGCTGATTGGGCGTATGTCCCGCGCGTGCATCGAGGCCAACGCGACGGAGCGCATCTTTGGCGCGCTCGGCCCGTTCCTGCGACTTCATGCCCGCGTAGAGCAGCGGCAGCTCGACGTTTTCCAGCGCGGTGGTGCGCGACAGCAGGTTGAAGCCCTGAAACACAAAGCCGAGCGTCCGCAGTCGCACGCCCGCCAGCGCATCGCGATCGAGCTGCGCCACATCTTGACCTTCCAAGTAGTACGCGCCCGACGTTGGCCTATCGAGACAGCCAATCAGGTTCATCAGCGTCGACTTGCCGGAGCCGCTCGGACCCATGACCGCGACGAACTCGCCTTGTTCGATGGTCAAGTCGATGCCGCGCAGTGCTGGAACGGCCAGATCGCCTCGGGTGTAGACCTTGGTGATTTTGGAAAGCCGAAGCAGCGGCTGGCTGTTTGCATCCGCATCACTCATGAGCGCCAAGGGTAGCGTAACTTCGGTCGCTTCGCTGGACGCGACGAGCAAAAAGTTGAGACGGAAAACACCCCATGTTACCCACGGGCCACGATGTCCTCGTCACAGCTCGAACGTAGGCTTGGTGCCGTCGACGCAGCGGCTCTGCTCGTCGGGAGCATGATTGGCTCGGGGATCTTCATTGCTCCGTCGCTGATGGCCAAAAACATCGCAGCGCCGGGCTTGTATCTGGGCCTGTGGCTGCTGGCTGGGGTGTTTACGCTGCTTGGGGCGCTGAGCTACGCGGAGCTGGCGGCGATGATGCCCGAAGCGGGTGGGCAATACGTCTATCTGCGACGAGCGTTTGGTCGACTTCCGGGCTTTTTGTATGGCTGGACGCTGTTTCTGGTGATTCAGTCGGGCTTCGTCGCTGCGGTGGCGATTGCGTTTGCCAAGTACCTCGGGATTTTCCTGCCGTGGGTCGGTGAAGAGAAGCTGTGGCTGACGCTGTATCAGAGCAGTCACGGTCCCGTTGGTGTGTCGTCGGCGCAAGCGGTGGCGCTGATCGTGATTGCGGTGCTCACGTACATCAACACGCGGGGTGTCGTCGCGGGCGCAGCGGTGCAGAACCTGTTTACGGGCCTGAAGCTGCTGGCGCTGTGGGGACTGATTGCGCTGATTTTGATCATGGGACGAGGCAGCACGTCGAACTTTGTGCCCGTTTGGAGCACGGATGTTCCACGGTTGTCGGGCGCGGTGTCTGCGGGCTTTTTGGCGGCACTTGGCGTCGCTGCATCGAAAGCGCTGTTTTGTTACGACGCGTGGAACACCGTGACGTTTGCGGCAGCGGAAGTGCGCGATCCGGCGCGCAACCTGCCAAGAGCGCTGATTGCGGGAACGCTGCTGACGACGCTGACGTATGTGCTGGCTGCTGCGGGCTATCTGTATCTGGTGCCGCTGTCGAAGATGGCGCAGGTTCCCGAGCATCGGATCGCCGCCGAGGCCGCGCAGAGCTTGCTTGGTACCATCGGTGGTCAGCTGATTGCTGCCGCGATCTTGGTTTCGACGTTCGGCTGCATCAACGGAATGATTCTTGGCGGCGCGCGGGTGCTGTTTGCGATGGCGGAAGATGGACTGTTTTTCCGTCGGGCAGGACAGCTCAATCGTCGGAATGCACCAGGCTGGGCGCTCGGGATGCTGGGGCTGTGGTCGGCGGTGCTGACGATGTCGGGCAAGTACGATGATCTGCTGACGTACACGACGTTTGCGTCGCTGCTGTTCAATGCGGCGACGGCGGCTTGTGTGCTGGTGCTGCGAAAGTCACTTCCCGACGAACGTCGTCCGTATCGCGCGCTCGGTTATCCGGTATCGACGCTGGCGTTCATCTTTGTGGCGCTCGGCTTTGTGATCTACATCGTGCAAGGCGACCCTCGTTCGTCGCTGTATGGTCTGGGCTTGGTGCTGCTTGGGGTTCCGGCGTACTTTCTGATGAATCGTGAGTCCTCGTCGCCGAAGCCTTAGCTCGTAACGCTGCTGAAATTGGAAAGGCGCTTCATGTCTCGGCTGTCATTGTCGTCGCTGGTTGTGTTTGGAATGGGATGGCTGCCTTCGGCTGCGCTGGCGATGGATGCGCCGGTGACAGCGGTGACGGTCTATAGCGATCGGGCGCGTGTCACGCGGACGGCCAAGCTGTCGCTGCAAGGTGCGCAGCCGATGCGAGTCGAGCTGCCGCTCTTGCCCTCGCGGGTCAATCCGTCGAGCATTCGGGTTGATGTTCACTCGGCGCGGGGCGATGATGCGTCGGTGCAGCGGGTCGAAGTGGCCTATGTCGATGCCAGCGAAGCGAAGCTGCCGACGCAAGAAGTGGTCAAGCTGCTGGAAGAACTGGATGCGCTCGACGATCAGCTTGCGACGCTGCAAGCCGAGCAGAGTGCGTATGCCGCGCAGCTTCGCTTGGTCGGTCGAGTGCTTCCGTCGGCAAGTGGGCTCGCGCACAATCAACCGGGTCAGCCGTCGCCGCCGAAGCTGAATCCGTCGGGCTGGGGCGCTGTGTTTGCGTGGACGCAGCAGCAGTACGAAAAGCTCCAGGGTAAGTCGCGACAGCTGAGTGAAAAGCAGCGACAGCTTCAGCTTCAGCGCAAGACGATCGTCGAAAAAGGTCAAAAGCTCGGTGGACTGCTTCGGCAAGGCGGACATCGGGTGACGGCGGTGCTGTTGGGATCGGGAACTGCGTCGGTGGAGCTGAGCTATGAGGTGTTCGGTGCGCGCTGGCGTCCGTCGTATGACCTTCAGCTGATTCCCGACAAAAACCGTGTGGAGCTGTCGCTCGCCGGGCTGGTCAGTCAGGAAAGTGGCGAAGACTGGACCGATGCAAAGCTGACGCTATCGACGGCGGTTCCGGCCACTGCGACGCAGATTCCGAAGCTGCTGACGTGGAAGCTGGGAGAGCGAGAGCGGTTCATTCCGACGCCACAGCCTCAGCGTGAGCAAGTTCCGCCCGCGCCGCCGGTGCCAGCTGTGCCGATGTCGCTGGAGCACGATCCGATGGAAAGTCTGCGACGAAGATTTTCCAGCAAGATGGCGGTTGCGCCTCAGACCTCCAGCTCGGGCAAGGACTACAAAAAGGCGGAAGTGGAAGTAGAAATGGCTCCCGTATCGACGATGGACGATGCGGATGGCTCGCCGATGGATCGCGTTGCACCGTCGCCTCCGCCTCCGCCGCCTCCTCCTCCCGAAGAGCGAGTGACTGCGGTTGTATCGGAATCGATCCAGACGGGGGCTTCACTGTCAGCGGGGATGCCAAGTCGGATGCAGCTGCAGCGCAGCATGTCGGTTGCCAAGCCGGTCGTGGTGGCATCTGTTGGACTGAGTCCACCGCCAGGCTATCGTCCACCAGCACAGAGCGCGGCGCTGCTGGCGTCGGCGTCCGGTGGATATGACATGGTGTTTTCGGCGGCGGCTTCCGACACCGTAAAGAGCGGTCAAGGTGAGCGACGAGTGGCGCTTCTTTCGCGAAGCTTTCCCGTCGAGGTTCATCGAAAGATCTTGCCGGCTCTCGCACCGGAAGCGTTTTTGGTCGCGGACATCAAGAATCAAGGACCGGATCCGCTTCCGTCGGCCCAAGCGCAGCTGTTCGTCGGTACCGATCCGGCTGGAGTGGCGCAGCCATCGCTGATGGCTCCGGGTGAGGTGATCTCGCTGCCGCTGGGGCTTGATCATGCGATTCGTCCGGCGCGCAATGTCGCAGTGACCACCGTCGAAAAAGGCATCATTAGCAAAGACGAAGTGAGCGAATACACGGTGACGACCGAGATCGTGAATCCGTATCGGGTGCCGGTGCGGGCGCGGATTTCGGATCAGGTGCCGCTCGTTGGTGACAAGAACGTCGAGATCAAGCTGATTCAGACGGAACCGGCGGCGCAGTTCGACGAAAAGACGGGCGTGCTGGAGTGGCGTCCGCAGATTGCGCCGGGAACGAAGCTTGTGACGAAGTTTGTGTATTCGCTGCGACGGCCCAAAGGCTATCGACTCGGACAGGCGCAGTACTAGGAGGCTGACCCATGACGACGACGCGGACAAAAACATGGACCTTCGCGACGACGCTGGTCTGGGCGGCACTGGGACTGCCTGATTCGGCGCGGGCGGATCGTGTCAGCAGCGTGGTGGTGTATCCCGATCGCGCGCAGGTGACGCGGCTTGGGCAAGCAAGCTGTGGCGACAGAGTGCTGGTTCGCTTTGCGGGGCTGCCTCCGTCGACGGATGCGCAGTCGGTGCGGGCGCTGGTCGATGTGCCCGGCGCGATGATTGTGGGCGTGCGGACCGAGACGGAGATCTTGAGCGGGCCGTATACCAAGCAGGTGGAAGTGCTCGACGATGAGCTTCAGCGGATCGACGACGAGCTAAATCAGATTGGCGATCAGCGTAGCCGAGAGCATGCCGTCGAGGCGGTGGCGACGCGCTATGAAGATGTGGCGGTGACGCTGCTCGGACGAGAGCTGACCGAGCCGCCGGGAAGTCCGTCGACGCCAGCGCAGCTTCCGAAGTCGTGGACGCTGGCGCTTGAGGCTCCGCTGAAGGTTCGACTGGAGCATGCGGCGCAGAAGGGACCGCAGGAAAAGCGAGTTCGTGCGCTTCGTCTGAAGCAAGAAGAGCTGACGATCAAGCGACAGCGGCTGATTTCTGCATCGCAGCGTCGGCAGCTGAACGCGGAAGTGCTGCTCACTTGTCCAAGCTCAGCGACGGATCGCAAGGCGCAGGTCGAGCTGACGTATCTGGTCGGTGGCGCGGGCTTTTCGATGGAGCATGAAGCGCGGCTGTCGGCCCAAGGTGCGGTGGAGCTTTCAAGCTATGCGACGCTGACGCAGCGAACGGGCGAAGACTGGAAAGATGCGCAGGTGATTGTCTCGACGGCGGTTCCTCGGCAAAATGCGACACCGCCAGAGCTGATACCGCTGCGTGTGACAGCGACGGAACGAACGCCGCCCAAGCGTCTGCTGGTCAGTCGGACCGAAGAGCAGGTTCATCGCGAAGCGTCGGGGAGCAGTTCTGTTCCGACGACGGGCACGATGGGCGGCAAGAACCTTCAGCTGGTCGATCAAGGTCTGTCGGTTCAGTTTGTGGCGCCTCAGACGGCGGATGTTGCGGGAGATGGCACGCCGGTGCGGATTCGGGTGGCCCGAGCGGAGCTGCGCGGTCGTATCGTCTATCGGACGATTCCGAAGCTTCAGCCGTTTGTGTTTCGCGTCGCTGACTTGGTCAATACAGCGGGCTATCCGCTGCTTTCGGGACCCATCGATGTGTATCGCCAAGGTCAGTTTTCGGCGCGCTATCCGCTGCCTCGGGTGGCTGCGGGCGAGCGATTTGAGCTGAGCTTTGGGCTGCTCGATCGGGTGAAGGTGAAGCGAACGATCCTCGAGGAGATTGCGCGCGACAAAGGCATCTTGGGCACGACGCGGCGGCATCGCTACGGCTATCGCTTTGAAGTGGAAAGCTATCTGCCGGGCGGCGAAGACATTGAGCTGCTGGAGCACATTCCGGTGTCAGAGCTAGACGATGTCAAAGTGGCGCTCGACGCGAAGGCGACACCCGGTTATGAGCTGCGCGCGTCCGACGGAATTGTCAGCTACAAGCTGCGACTTTCGCCGGGGGAAAAGCGCGCGGTGGAGCTGCACTATTACGTTGATGCCCCGGCCAGCATGCTCGGCGAGTAAACTGCGCTGGCTTTGTCTTTCTCTGCCAAACCTATGAATGATCGCACGGTGTCTGCTCCGTCTTCCGAACCTGCTTCGTCTGCGCCAACCGATGACTTGGGTCAGTCGGCGCGACGAGGTGCGCTGTTTATTCCGCTCGCCAAGCTGTGGTTCATGATGGCGGCGCTGCTGCTTCAGCTGCTGCTTCCGCGCGCACTGGGGAGCGCTGCGCTGTACGGCGTGTGGACGCTGGTTTCGTCATGGCTGTCGACGCTGAACAACGTGATGATCACCGCGACGATTCAAGCGGTGGCGTACTTTGCGGCGGGGGGGCCGTCGGCGGTCGAGCAAGCGAAGAAGACGGCGCTCAAGATGAACCTGCTGATTGGTGGCGGTTCGGCGGCGCTGTTTTTCCTGCTGGCACCGACGATTGCAAACTTTGAGCACGATGGAGAGCTGACCTCGCAGCTTCAGCTCGGATCGCTCATCATCTTGGCCTATAGCTTTTACGCGGTCTTCGTCGGTGCGGCCAACGGTGCGCGGCAGTTTCACAAGCAAGCGGGACTCGATATCACCTTTGCGACGATGCGAACGGGCTTGGTGCTCGTCGGAGCGCTGATGCTGCACAGCACGCTGGCGGCGGTGGGCGGCTGGGTCGCGGCGGCGATGCTGATCTTGGTCTTGTCGGTGCTGCTGGTGGGCCTACCGAAAGCGACCGACGGAGAGCCGATCTCGGTTCGGACGATGCTCGGCTTTGGTGCGTGGCTGGCGCTGTATCTGCTTGGGCTCAACGCGCTGATGTTCATGGACGGCTGGTGGCTCAAGCGGCTGTATACCGAAGCACAGACGGGACTTTCGCCTGCCGAGATCAAGCGTACCGTCGATGCAGTGGTCGGAATTTACGGTGCGGCTCAGACGGTGGCGCGGCTTCCGTATCAGCTGATTGTCGCGGTGACGTTTGTGGTGTTTCCGCTGTTGTCGGCTCCGGCGGTGAAAGCGGATCGCGAGCGCACCCAGCGATACATCTCTGCGACGCTGCGCTATTCGCTGATTGCGATCCTGGGACTTGTGTCGGCGCTGGGAGTCCGTCCGCAAGCGACGCTGCGTCTGCTGTTTCCACCGGAATACATGGTCGGAGGCGCGGCGCTGGCGATTTTGCTCGGTGCGTACGTGTGTTTTTCGCTGTTTAGCATCGTCGGAACCATCACAAACTCGCTCGGGCGGACGGTTCACACGGCGATCATCGGGCTGGTGACGCTGGTGCTGTCGGCGGTGTCGGTGTACGCGAGCATTCGCTACTCGCTCGGGCTCGGACAGCAGCCTCTGCGCGCGGCGGCACTGGGTCTGCTTGCGGGCATGGGCGGCGGTCTGCTGCTGGGACTTATTTATCTGTGGCAGACGCTGCGGGCGACGCTTCCGGTGCTGACGCTGCTTCGCTGTGGGCTGGCGCTGGGTCTGGTGCTCGCGCTGGGACAGCTCTGGCCAGCGGCGGGCAGCGTCGGTCTTTTGGGCAGCAAGATCGGCACGATGTTGTGCGCGGGTCTGTCCGGCGTGCTGTATCTGGTGGTGCTGCTGCTGAGCAAAGAGCTGTCGCTTCAAGAGCTGGCGCTGCTGCGACGAGAGCGGCCCCAAGGTCCGGCGGCGGTGACGTCGTAGCTAGCTCGACGAGGACTCGTCACTCGAAAGCAGCGCACGAACTTCTTCCAGCGCTCGCTTGCCAAGCGCTGGCTGAATCATGCGCAGATACGACGCGTAGCCGAGCAGATAGGCGCGGAAGTTTCGACGACCGCGCGCTTGGCTCGCGACGCCATGAACGCGACAGTTGTGCAAGATGGCGCGGAAGGTGCGACGAAGCTCTCTTGGCACCGATAGTCCGCTGTTGACGACGACGCCGGTGATGCGCTGCTGCGACGAAGGACGGAGCACTTTTCGCTTGGTGACGTGCTCGGCAAAGCCTTCTTGCTGACAGATCTGATTGACCCACCACAGAAAGCGTCCCACGTCGCTGTGGTTGTCCATTCCATCGGCAAATGAAAACGTCATGTCGTCGGCATAGCGGGTGTAGCGAGCGCCGACTTTCTTGGCCAGCCCCGTGAGCCGTGCATCAAGCCGCATGCAGATCAGGTTCGCCAGCGCAGGTGACGTCGGAGCGCCTTGCGGAAGCACGCCGGGCCACACCACATAACCGTCGCTGAGCACGGATCGATGCGTCATAAGTCCAGCCAGCGTATCGCAGACTTCCGACGGAAAACCGTAGCCGCGCAGCAGTCCTCTCACACGGTAAAACGAGATCGTCGGGAAGAAGTCCTTGATGTCGAGCTTCACCACCAGCTTCGCACCTTGATGCGGCTTGGCGTTCGTCAGCACCGATCGCTTCTTCACAAAGCCGTGCGCCGCCGTGTGCGTTGGCAGCTTGCTGAGTAGCTCGTCGAGGATCTGACGCTGAACCTTGCGCAGCGTCATTCGCGGCGCCGTGATCGTTCGGGTCTCGCCGCTCGACTTGGGAATCGCAAACGAGACATACGGACTGCCCGGACCGCTGCCCGCGCGCAGCAGCTTTCGCAGGTCACGCAGCGACGAAATGTGCAGCCACTGAAGCACGTCTTTGCGCGTCTCTAGCTTGGGCACACCCAGGTCGGACAGCGTCGGCTTCGGCTTGCGCTGCTTTCCTTTTTGCTGACGGACAAAGTACATGTTGCCAAACAGACCGGAAGACCAGCCCGTCGGATTCCAGCCTCCCAGCGCTTGGCTGTGTGGCTTTTGCGGCGTACGAAACCGACCGTCGGGCAGCGCCACATCGTCGAGCCGCAGCGCGCGCATCGATCGATGGGCTGCACTTTTGACAAGGCCACTTGGATCTTTGCAGAGCACGCGCAGATACCGTCCGGCCTGACGCTGAGTGCAGCTCAAACGAACGAAGTGCGCGGCCTGAACACGCTGACGAGGATCGGGACTTTGCACAAGCTGCGCAAGCTGTCGCGACGTGAAGCGACTGACGTAAAAGCGCGCGACCTCGTATTCGGCCAGATCTTTGTGCGCGTCGAGCAGCGCCAGCACTTTTTCCCAGTTGTCGTCGAGCGATTCGCACAGCGGAATCAGCTCCAAAAGCAAGCTCGACAGGCTCATGCTGGCTGTCCTTTCCGACGAGACGTGCGGAGGGAAAAAGAAACAGCGTTCCTTCGGTCGCAGCTACTTGCGTGGCAGCGGTGCCCGAGCTGAGAAAAGCCGCAAGCGGCAGCTCGGTCCAGCGCATTGTCCATTGTAGGTCGTACGCACCCGCGACGTAGCATCGCGGAAGAAGCTAACTGCGTGGCGATCGAAGGAACGCTGTCCGTTCTATGTTCGCAGGCGGCCTTGGAAAAAGAAAGGGCCTGTCGCGCGCTCGCGCCGAGTGCTGGCTTGTGTGACGCGGTGTAGCGAGGTCGCTGCGTGCTCATGACCGACGCTCCGGGCCGCTCTTGGCGTGTCGTCTCGTCGATGCTGAGGTGATCGACTCGCCTTGTGGGGCAGGGTGTTCGGCCAGCAGCTCCGCCAGTCGCTGCGAGATCGTCGTCGGCTCATTTTGCGCATGCAGCGGGTTTTCGTGACCTTTGCGAACCAGCGCGTTGAAGCGACGACTCATCGCGTGAACCGCTTCGCCGTGACGAATCAGGCTCTCTTTGCGATCTTCCGTCAGCGTCAGATCTTGCATCACCGTCAGGTTGTCATCGAGTTCCGACGGATAGCTCGGAGCCGAGATCACCGCCGTCACACCGCGCTGCGCAAGCGAATAGCGATAACAGTCCGCCGCCGTCGGACGAATCCGTGGTGCAGGCTGACCCGGAATCGCTCGCAACAGCCGTCCATACGAAGTCGCCGAAAACGTCAGAAGCCCGACGCCCGCCTGCTCACACTGCGGAAACAGCGACTGCTCTGCACCGGGATGCGCTGCGCTGTGACGAGTCATCAGCACATCGATTCCACCGTCAGAAATGGCAGCCTGAGCCAGGCTTCGATCATGCGTCGATAAGCCCGCTGCGCGAATTTTTCCATCCGCTTTGAGCTGCGCCAGCGTCTTGCGAACTTCGTCGGACAGTCGCTCCGGCGAGCGCACCCAGAACAGCAAAAACACATCCAAGCAGTCGGTCTTCAGTCGTCGCAGCGCGCGCTCGACATCCGCCGTGATGCTGTCGCCGTCGCCTTCGTAGCTGCCGGTGATGATGTGTAGCTTCCGTCGCTGCGTCCGAATCACCCGAGTCAGCGTCTGATAGCCCGGCTCCCAGAAGAATAGGTTCACGCCTGCGTCGATGGCTCGATCGTAGGTGCGCGGCGACAGCTCGTGAACACCCGACAGTGCCAGCGGCGACACAAGTAGATCGGTCTGTCCCAGTCTGCGACGGAGCGCTGATGTCTGCGGTTCCTGTCGCGTCGCTGGCTGTGCGGATCGAATCGTCGGATGCGGATTCGGCTGCGCTTCCCCGCGCAGCGTCGCAATCGCTAACAACAGTGACGCCACTTCGTTCGGGTCATCGACTTGCTGTAGCTCGCGACGAAGTGTGCCCAGCGCATCGGGATCGTCCATCGCTGCCTTGAGCTGCTCGGAATACGCCGCCAGTCGCTGTTCAGACGAGAGCTGTCCGCTTGCCAGCAGCGCACGCAAGCTCGTGTCCAGGTCGGGATGCTCGGTGATTGCCGTCGTCGCTGCGTGCCTGACACTTTGGTGACGATCCCGACAAAGCTGGAGCAAAATGGGCAAGTCTTCCGTCGCTGATGCGAAGGATGAAGCGCGCGTCCTTTGCCACGGATCGTCGTCGCGCGACGCTGTTTCCAGCACCAGCTTTCGCTGGGCGTGCGTAAGCTTCTGTCTTCGTCGCCACAGCTGTCGCAGCACTTCGCGTCTCGTCTGTGGATCTGGATCGTGCGCAAGCCAGTGACCCAGCGTTTCCGTCGCCAGCGCTGGCACAATGGCCTGACGAATCAGCGGATC
>WBZX01000912.1_pt3 | contig 20459 bp, 20 predicted proteins | sample 5204211 | NCBI WGS metagenome assembly WBZX01 (sample SAMN12344362, study PRJNA552823) | activated sludge metagenome | biome: Activated sludge suspended growth; feature: Nitrification reactor; material: Wastewater; isolation source: activated sludge from nitrification reactor of wastewater... | reverse complement strand
CTGCTGGCCTGGGCCGGACTCGAAGCAAGCACCCCGGTCGACTTCCCCGCCCGCCGCGAAGCCGATCTGGATCGCCTGGCCGATGCGGTTGAAGCGGCGCTGGATTGGGGGAGGTTGGCGGGGGTGTTGCCGGGGGGGGTGAGGGCGTTGCGGGGCGGGCGAATGGCGTAATCGGCTGCGCTACGGGTATGCTGTTGGCGTTTAGTTCGGCTGCTAGCGAAATTGTGAGCCGGGCCCCTTGGTTACCTTTGTTATAAGAACACGCAACAAGAGCCCATCATTCAAATGACTATCGCAAAAGTCCAGCACTACGTTCCGCAATTTCTCTTGCGAAACTTCGGGAACGGCAAGAAGGATCAGGTGCGGGTCTATGACAAGTCCTCGAATCGAAGTTTCCCCTCAAACACAAAGAATGTTGCCAGTGAAAGTCGGTTCTACGATTTTCAATACAATGGTCAACCTCTATCGCTAGAACCCTGGCTCTCCGAGTTAGAAAGCCGCGCTAAGTCAGTAGTCAGCGCAATCCTCAAAGCCGACTCCCTCTCGATTCTTGCGGATGAGCAGAAGCACATCCTGGCCTCGTTTCTTGCAGTTCAACTTACTCGAACCAAGACCTTTCGCGAGCAGTGGAATGAGTTCCCGAGGATACTGAGAGAGCGCCTTGCGAGAAACGGCGATCAGGTAGCGCCTGGGTCGCAGGCCGAAGAACTCATTCGTGAAATACCGGAGAATGATTCGAAAGAACAAACAGCCCGGATCGTTTTCAACGCTCCCTCAACCTACGCAGTTCACTTTCTAGACAAAGATTGGGTACTTGCCGCAACGTCAAGAAAGCACCCGTTCCTGCTAAGCGATAACCCGTTGACGCGCCAGAACATGATCGAACGGCCTCACCGAGGGAACTTGGGATTGCTTACGCCGGGCATAGAAATTTACTTTCCACTGTCGCCTACTCGTGCTCTCGCAATGTGGTGCCCAACCCTGTCCGATCTTGTCCACCGGGCTGCGTCGGACAATGGATCGGATCCAGATGGAATTGTTGCGATAAGCCATGCCCTTCGAAGTGGTAAGCCAGTGCAGTACTCAGCTGCCAATGTCGAGAACTTCAACTCACTACAGGTTGTATGGAGTGAGCGCTATATCTTTTCCACGATCAACGACTTTCGCTTCGCGCATGAAATGCTCGAGGATCACCCGAGTCTTCAGCGGGGTCCTCGTTGGACAGCGGCCTGATGCAGGCTGAGGCCTACTATGTAGTCTTTTCGCCGTATAAACCGGGTTCTCACCCCAGTTTTTCGACTTATCCCAACCGGGCAATGCGGAATGCGGCCTCGTCAATATGCCGGCGTATCGCCTCGATGCAGGGAGAGAAGCTGCCGGAGAAGCCAGCGCAATCGCTAATCTTGGCAAAGAACCGTTCAGCCAGATGCAGCGCCGCACGCCAGGTTTCACCATCGACCGAAGCAGAAAGTGAAGCCGGCGGCAGGGTGTTGACGATTGCGCCGCCACTTCCCGGGGCGAACCCCATCGGCAGCACATCGTAAGCCGGCGCGAGTTGATACGGGCGGCCGTGGCGACTTGTAAACGACAAGTTGCCCGCGTGCATGTCGGTATTGCCGATCAGCGTTCCGAATGCCCAACGCAGCGCAGCGCCGGTGAAGGCGTCAGCGTCGACATGGCCACCAGCGGCAAGGCGACTGACCAGCGACGGCCAGGGCGCCGAAGCATCGCCGATGAATTCGGCATCGAGCGCGCGCAGTGAGAACACGCCAATGCGGCCGAACTGACCGACGCGGTCGAAGCGCGGCACTTCCAGGAAGCGCTGGCCGCCGAAATCGAAAACTTCGGTTTCGACGCCCAGCACCGAAAGCGCCAGATGCTCGGCAAGCAGCAGGTCTCGCCAGCGTTCGCTGACCGGGTTGTCGTCCGGTGCCGAAAATTTGACCAGCACATGACCGCGCTGTGTGTAAGCGCAGAATTTCGGCTGCTCGCCGCCCGCAGATGAACCGGGAAGCTCCCCGGCACCAGCAGCACGCGCCAGCAGTGGAAAGTCCGCAGCCCGGTCCGCAGGGAGCGGCGCCGGCATGCCAATAAACCGGTCGCGCGCCAGTTCACCGATCAGCAGGTTGCCGACGGCATCCTGACCATGCGCCAGCAGCGCCCGGATGACTTCGGTGTCGCTCCAATGTTCCGGGTTGGCCGGCAGGCCGAGACCGGCGGCATACGTGGAGGCGTAGGCCCGGCCGAGATAGCCCTGTGGCCGCATATCGAACAGCCACCACGGCAGCCCGTCGCTATGCAGCGTCAGGCCGTCGGCCTGCGCCATGACGAACCCATCCGGGCGAACGGGAACGAGTGTGCCCAGCGCCCGGATCAACCCCGCATCGCTAACCTGGAAAACTGGGGCCGACGCGAAGCCGCGAGCGTTGTCTCGCAGGGCGTAATGAATAGCGGAGCCGGAACCAATTCGAATCACCTCATCGCCAAGCGCAGCCAGCGCACGCGAAACCGTCGGCTGGCTAATGCCAGTCTTTTCAACGAGTTGGCGAGCAGCCATCGGCCCTTGAGCGAGCAGCAGGCGAATTGAATCGGAGTGGCGAGACATGGGTGTGAATAGGCGGATGAATAGAGTAATGAATAAACATTGTAGCTACTCAATGGCAACCCGTCAGCACATTTGATTCCGGCTACGGCCCAATCCCTGTCAGTTGCGGTCGACCCCGAAAAACAGCCCAAATTCATCGGCCGAAAATTGTCGGCTTCAGCCTTTCAGCTTCAGCGGCAACCCAGCCGCTACCAGCGTTACCTGATCGCAAACGGCGGCGACGCGCTGGTTCAGCCGTCCCTGTTCGTCGGCGAATATCCGCGACACCGGATGCATCGGCACGATGCCCCAGCCGACTTCGTTGGATACCAGAATGATGTGGCCGGGCAGGGTGGGGAGGAGTTCGATCAGGGCGGTGGTTTCGCCTTGCAGCAGCGGGCAGTCGATGGCCGCGCCAGCCTCGGCCTGCGTTGCGGCCTGGCCGGCGAAGAGCAGGTTGGATAGCCACAGCGTCAGGCAATCGACCAGCACGCAGGTGTCCGGCGCCGCCAGTTCGCGCAGTTTGGCGGCCAGTTGCAGTTTTTCTTCGGCGCAGCCCCAGTCGCGCGGGCGGCGTTCGCGGTGATGGGCGATGCGGCGCGCCATTTCGCCGTCGTAGGCTTCGGCGGTGGCCAGGTAGACGACGCGCAGGCCGGATGCCGCCGCCCGCTTTTCGGCCAGCAGGCTCTTGCCCGAACGGGCGCCGCCAAGGATGAGTTCTTTCATGGCCGGCACTTTAGGTGATTGCGCGGCTTCCCGGCAAGCCGGATAATTCGCCCCGATTCGATGAAACGGAACCCGGTGCGAGTTTTTCTCCATTCCGGGGCGGGCCCGCCGCTGTAATCGGGGACGGTTGTCGCAGGATGCCACTGGTCACGGGAAAACCCCGGGCCGGGAAGGCGCGGCAAACCGGACGATCCGAAAGCCAGAAGACGTATCGAATAGCTTCAGGGAGCCTGTGGACAGGGCTTCGCGGTCGCATTCGCTGAATGCCGCCGCGAGGCCCTTTTGCGTTTTTTGACGGGAAGAATCGGATGCATTCCAAATTCACCATCACCGCCCCCGATCAGGGGCTGGCCGCTGCCTTGCAGCAGAAGATCGACCAGAAGACCAAGCCGCTCGGCGCGCTTGGGCAGCTCGAACAGGTCGCCAAGAAGATCGGCCTGATCCAGCAGCGCCTCGACCCCGAATTTGAGCAGCCGCACCTGCTGGTTTTTGCCGGCGACCACGGCGCGGCGAAGGCCGGTGTTTCGGCTTATCCGCAGGATGTGACGTGGCAGATGGTCGAAAACTTCCTCGCCGGCGGCGCCGCGATCAACGTGTTTGCGCGGCAGAACGACATCTATCTGGCGATCATCGATGCCGGCGTCGCGCACGATTTCGGCCGGCGCAACGGGCTGATTAACGCCAAGATCGCGCTTGGAACGGCCAACTACATTGAAGTGCCGGCGATGACCGCCGAGCAATGCGCCGCAGCCATCGAGCGCGGGGCGGACATGAGCCGCAATCTATCGGCCAACGGTTGCAATCTCGTCGGCTTTGGCGAAATGGGCATCGGCAATACGGCGTCGGCCTCGCTGCTCACCCATTGCCTGACCGGCACGCCGCTCGCCGACTGCATCGGGCGCGGCACCGGGCTGGACGATGCCGGGCTGGCGCGCAAGCAGGCCTTGCTTGAACAGGCTTTGCGGCGTTATCGCGCGGCCGGCGGCAACGACGAACCGCTGAACGTGCTGGCCGAATTCGGCGGCTTCGAAATTGCCATGATGGTCGGCGCCATGCTGGGCGCGGCGGAGGCGAAGATGACCTTGCTGATCGACGGCTTCATCGTCGGTGCGGCGGCGTTGACCGCAGCGCGGCTGGCCCCGGCGCTGCTCGATTACTGCGTTTTCTGCCACCGTTCGGCCGAACCCGGCCACGCGGCGCAATTGCAGGCGCTCGATGTTGAGCCGCTGCTCAATCTCGGCCTGCGCCTGGGCGAAGGCACCGGGGCGGCGCTGGCTTACCCGCTGGTGCGGGCGGCGTTGAGCTTCCTGAATGACATGGCCAGTTTCGAGTCGGCGGGCGTGTCGGAAGCCATCTGATGCTGCGCCGCGAGCTGGAATATTTCTTCGGCGCCGTCCGTTTCTTCACCAGCCTGCCGGTGCCCGGATGGGTCGGGCATTCGACGGAGGCGCTGAACCGCTCGGCGCGTTATTTCCCGGCGGTCGGGTTGCTGGTTGGCGGCATCGGCGCGCTGGTTTTTCTTGGCGCCATGCAGTTGTGGCCGCAGCCGGTTGCCGTGCTGCTGTCGATGGCGGCGACCATCTACGCGACCGGCGCCTTCCATGAGGACGGCTTGACGGACAGCGTGGACGGCCTTGGCGGCGGCTGGGACAAGCTGCGCATCCTCGAAATCATGAAGGATTCGCGCGTCGGCAGTTACGGCGTGGTGGCGATGGTGCTGGCGCTGCTCGGCAAATTCACCTTGCTGAGTTCGTTGGATGCGGCGCTGGTGCCTTACGCGCTGCTGGCCGGCCATGCGCTGTCGCGCTTTTGCGCGACGGTGCTGCTGGCGACGATGGATTACGTGCGCGAAGATTTATTGTCAAAAGCCAAGCCGCTGGCGACCCGCCTTTCGCCGGGCGAAATGCTAGTGGCGCTGGCTTTCGTGCTCGGCGCGCTGGCTTTGCTGCCGCCGGAACAGGTGCTTGCCGGATGCGCGTTGGCCGCGCTCGCCACGTTCTGGCTGGCGCGCAAATTCAGGCGCTGGTTGGGCGGTTACACCGGCGATTGCCTGGGCGCGGTGCAGCAAATCAGCGAAATTGCCTTTTATCTGGGCCTGTTGGCGCACTGGAGCGCATGATTCACTGATCGGGTGGCCTCGCCGGCGGGCGAGAGGCGTATGCTGCCAAGGATGCGCTGCCATCGTTGCAGCGTCATCAGACCGAAAGGACGAATCCGTGAATCCGGCCAAGACAAAAGAGCTGTTCGATACCCTGCGCGCCGCCTGCGCCCGCGAATTTGCCTTCAACCCGAGGCGCGTTGCGGCCGAGATGCGTTATGTCGGCACCGAGGGGCACGGCAAAGACATTGTCCATGTCTTTCGCGATGTGCATACCCATTCGCAGATCGTCCTGCACGGCACCTACGCGACCCTGCGCGAAAAGCACGGCGACAAGCCGCACTGGACGGACCTCGAAAAAGCCCATTACAAGAGCAGCGATGCGGAAATCGATGCCGAGATCGCCGCCAAGCAGGCCGAACTCGACTACGTCAGCCATTGCCAGCTCTATCTCGATCATCGCGAACAGCTGTTGTCGCATTACAAGGACTGGCCCGGCTATCAGCCCGGCAGCAGCAGTCCGCGCGAGGCGGCGCGGGTTCTCGTCGATGCACTGGCAGCGGCGAACGATGCGCGGCTGGCCGCTTTTGCCGCACAATTGCGCTCGAACGATCCCGAATATCTGGCCCACCACCTGCTGGGGCCTTGCCGTGCCGACATCGATGCCACCAAGGGGGCGGCTGGCCACTAGCAGTGCCTGTTGCGGTCGACCCCGAAAAAAGGCCAAAAATGGAATTGCCGCCCGGCGTCATGGAAAAGCCCCACGCCCCCTCGACCGAAAAGAACCGCGAGCCGATTCTGGCGGTGCTGCGCGAGCATTTCGCCGAGCGTCGCGAGGTGCTCGAAATCGGCAGCGGCACCGGCCAGCATGCGATATTTTTCGCCGCCGCCATGCCGCATCTGATGTGGCAAACCTCGGATTGCCCGGAAAACCTGCCGGGCATCGCCGCCTGGCTGGCCGAGGCGGCATTGCCCAATACGCCGCCGCCGATTGACCTCGATGTCGTCGGCGAGTGGCCGAAACGGCGTTATGACGCAATTTTCAGCGCCAATACCTTGCACATCATGCCGTGGGAGGCGGTCGAGCGGCTATTCGCCCGCTTGCCGGAGGTGCTGGCCGACAACGCGAAGGTCGCGATCTACGGACCGTTCAACTACGGCGGATGCTTCACCAGCGACAGCAATGCCGCCTTCGACCGCAGTCTGAAGGAAAAGGCGCCGCACCAGGGAATCCGGGATTTTGAAAAGGTGAACGCACTGGCGGCGCAGGCCGGTTTGACCCTGATCGAGGACCGCGCCATGCCGTCCAACAATCGCTGCCTGCATTGGCAGGCGAAGGGCTGAAACAGGGGCTCAGGCGGCGCGGCACTCGTTGGCCAGCGGTTTGCCGTTCGCGCCGTCCAGCAACATGCCTTTCCACGGCAGGTCGATCCACACCAGCCCGTTCTTCCGGTCTTCGAAACGCGGCAGCCCGGAGTAGGATGGGTCGCGATCGAGTCGGTAGCTGCTGCCGTTCCAGACGATATTGATGCGGGTATTCGTCTGGTTGCGCATTTCGCGCTCGACCTGCACGCGCTGGCCTTGGTCGCAACGGTAGTTGCCGCTGGCGAGCTTCAGTTCGAGCTGGGCGTTGCTGCGCGCGGCAGGCGCGGCCTTGGGAGGATGCGTCTCGCAGGCAGCCAGGAGGACGGTCGATGCGATGGACAAGGCCAGTGAGCGAGGGAACATGCGTGGAGGGTCCGATTGGGAGGCAGTTCATTCTAGCGGCTGCCACTGCCGATGGCGACTGACGGCGAAGCCGGGCAAAAACCGTGGCGCAACATGTTGTTACACGATGCCAACAATGGCGACACAGACGCGGGTGCGCCACCAACGTACACTGCAGTCATTGCATCAGACCCCTCCTCTCGAAATTCCCCCTTTCGAGACTTCAATCCCCGCAACAGACATGGCGGGGATTTTTTTTGTCCATTGGCCGGGCGCTCGCTTCCCGACATTCGCGATGGCGGGCGAGGGTATGATTGCCCGGATAAAGTTTCTCCGGGTGCACATATGCGTTCCATCCTGCTTTTTCTGCATCTCGCCGGCGTCATCATCTGGGTCGGCGGCATGTTCTTCGCGCACTTCTGCCTGCGCCCGGCCGCCGCCGCGCAATTGCCGCCGCCGCAACGTCTGCCGCTGCTGGCGGAAGTGCTCGGGCGTTTCTTCTTCGCGGTCGCGGCAAGCATTGTCGCCATTATCGTTTCGGGGTTCGCGATCATCGGCTCGGTCGGTTTTGGCCAGACGCCGATCCACTGGCATGTCATGGAAGCAGTCGGCCTGCTGATGACCGGTATCTTCTGCGTGATCTACTTCCTCTACTACCACCGGCTCAAGGCCGGCGTGGCGGCGCAGGACTGGCCGGCCGCCGGGGCGGCGATGAACCGCATTCGCGTGCTGGTGGCGACCAATCTGATGCTCGGCGCGCTGACCATCGCGGTGGCGACGCTCGGCGCGCTGTTCGTCCGCTAAATCTCTTCGCAACTTCGCTCGCGTGATCCTGCATCTGATCCGCCATCCGAAACCCGTGGTCGAAGCGGGCATCTGTTACGGTCGACTCGATCTGGAGGCCGAAAATGCGGCGGCTGTGGGCGAAAGCTTGCGAGCTGCGCTGCCGCCGGGACTGCCGGTGTGGAGCAGCCCGCTGCGCCGTTGCCTGACGCTGGCCGAATACCTGCACCCGGCGCCGCAGATCGACGAGCGCCTGGTCGAGATGGATTTCGGAAGCTGGGAAGGCGTGCGCTGGGACGACGTGCCGCGCGCCGAACTGGATGCCTGGGCCGCCGATGTGGCCGGCTATGCGCCGCCGGGCGGCGAATCGCCCCGCGCTGTGCAGCGCCGGGCGCTCGCTTTCGTGGCTTCGCTGACCGTGCCGGAGGCGGTAATCGTCACCCACGCCGGCGTGATCCGCACCTTGCTGGCCCATTGGCAACAATTGCCACCCGCCGCCTGGCCGCAACTGGTTTTCCCTTACGGTTCGCGCACGACGGTTGAAGTCCCCCGGTAAAATGGCGGGCATGGAAACCTTCTATCCCCTGCGCGATGCCGTGCCTACGGGCGAAATTCGCCGCGCGCTGATCATCAAGCTGCGCCACCACGGCGATGTGCTGGTCAGTTCGCCGGTGTTCTCGGTGCTCAAGGCGCATGCGCCGCAAGTCGAGATAGATGCGCTGGTCTATGCCGACACGGCCGAGATGCTGACCCTGCATCCGGCGATCTCGCAGGTGCACACCATCGACCGCCAATGGAAAAAGCTCGGCCTCGCCGGCCAGGCCAGCGCCGAACTGGCGCTCTACAACACCTTGAAGGCGCGCGGCTACGATCTGCTCATCCATCTGACCGAACATTGGCGCGGCGCCTGGCTATGCCGCTTGCTCAAGCCGCGCTGGTCGGTCGGGCCGGCGGTGGCCGGACGCAACAAACATTGGCAGAAGAGTTTCACCCATCTCCAGATGGCGCCGCGTAATGCCTTGCGCCACATGGTCGAGGCCAACCTCGATGCGCTGCGCCGGATCGGCATCCAGCCCGCGCCCGACGAGCGGCGCATGCTGCTGGTGCCGGGGCCGGCCGCCGAGGCCAGCGTGGCGGCGCACCTGCAGGGCTTCGGACTGCAGGGTGGCGATTTCATTCATGTTCACCCGGCGTCGCGCTGGTTCTTCAAATGCTGGCCGGCAGAACGCATGGCCGAGTTGGTTGCCCATCTGCAGGCCGCTGGCCACGCCGTGGTGCTGACGGCAGCGCCCAGCCGCGACGAGCAGGCGATGGTCGAAGCGATTCAGAAACGCCTGTCGCAGCCGGCGTTCAACCTCGCGGGCCGGCTTTCGCTGAAGGAGCTGGCGGCGCTGACCAAGGCATCCCGGCTGTTCATCGGTGTCGATTCCGCGCCGATGCACATCGCGGCGGCGGTCGGCACGCCGGTCGTGGCGCTGTTCGGCCCTTCCGGCGACAAGCAGTGGGGGCCGTGGGGCGTGCCGTTCCGGGTCGTCGCCAGCAAGAACCACCCGTGCCGGCCGTGCGGCATCGATGGCTGCGGTGGCGGCAAGGTCAGCGACTGCCTGACTTCGCTGACCGTAGACGACGTGCTGGGCGCCGCGCACGAATTGTTCGCCCGGTGAAAATCGCCATCGTCCGCCAGCGCTACAACCCGTTCGGCGGAGCGGAGCGCTTCGTCGAGCGGGCGCTTGGGGCGCTGGCCGACGAGGGCGCGGAGGTCACGCTGATCACCCGCAGCTGGGAAGGGGCGCCGCGCGAAGGCTTCAAACAGATCACCTGCGACCCGCCGTATTCCCGGTTATTCGGGGGGCGGGCGGCACGCGACCGGAGTTTTTCCGCCGCCGCGCAGTTGGCGATGGCGAAGGGCGGTTTCGACATCACTCAATCGCACGAGCGGATACCGGGTTGCATGATCTTCCGTGCCGGCGACGGTGTGCATGCGGCGTGGCTGGCGCACCGGGCGCGGGTGCTGGGAGGGTTGCAGAAACTGGCGCAGGCCTGGTCGCCGTATCACCGCTATGTTCTCGGCGCCGAAAAAGCCATGTTCGCGCATCCGGCGTTGCGGGCGGTGATCTGCAATTCGCAGATGGTGGCCGATGAAATTTGCCGTTTTTACGGGGTCGACCGCAACCGGTTGCATGTGATCTACAACGGGGTCGATACCGCGATGTTTCACCCCGGGCTGGCCGACGAATTTCGCGTGCCGACACGCGCCCAGGCCAGGATTCCCGAAAGTGCGCCGTTGCTGCTGTTCGTCGGCAGCGGATTCGAGCGCAAGGGGGTGCCGCAGCTGTTGCGGGCATTTGCCAAGGTGCGTAATCAAGCTACACGGCTGGTCATCGTCGGTGCCGACCGCAAGCTGAAGGTGATGCAGGCATTGGCGCTGAAACTCGGGGTGAGCCAGCGGGTGCTCTTCACGGGGCCGCTGAAGGATGTCCGGCCATGGTATGGCGCTGCCGACGGCTTCGTGCTGCCGACCCTCTACGATCCGTGTCCGAACGCGGCGCTGGAGGCCTTCGCCAGCGGCCTGCCGGTTGTTACCTCGACAACCTGCGGAGCGCAGGAATGGGTGCGCGAGGGCGAAAACGGCTGGGTCGTCGATGCCGTCGATGAAGCGGCACTCGCATTGCGCCTGGATGACCTGGCAGGGCTCGCCGGGGATGCCGCTGCCCGGGCCACGGCGCGGCGCGGTGTCGAAGCGCTGACGCTGCCGGCGATGGCCGATCGTTTATTGGCGCTCTACCGGTCTATCGGCGGGGCGGCGGCCGGGCGGGTATAATCCTGCCCTTTACTTTTGGCATCAGGTATTTGCATGTCCAATGACATGAACAGTCGCGAGTTGTATGCCCGACTGCTGACCTACGTCCGGCCCTACTGGAAGATCTTCGTCGCGGCGCTCGTCTGCATGGCGATCACTTCGCTGGCCGAGCCGATTTTCCCGGCGATGATGAAATCACTGCTCGACAACGGTTTCTCGACGTCGAGCGGCCCCTGGGATTGGCTTTTCTACCCGCTGGCGATCATGGGGCTGTTCCTTGTTCGCGCAATTTTCGGCTTCCTTGGCGACTATGCGATGAGCTGGGTGTCGAGCAACGTGGTCGCCGAATTGCGCCAGGGCATGTTCGAACGCATGGTTCGCCTGCCGACTCGTTATTACAGCGACAACCTGTCCGGGCGGCTGATGTCGCGCATCGCCTATGACGTTTCCGGTGTCGCCAGCGCGGCGACCGGGGCGCTGACGACGCTGATCAAGGACACCCTGTCCATTGTCGGCCTGCTTTCCTGGCTGCTTTACCTGAACTGGCGGCTGACGCTGATCACGCTGTCCGTCGTTCCCTTCATCGCCATCGTGGTGAAGATTTTCAGCAAGCGTTTGCGTCGGGTCGCCAAGGGCCAGCAGGATTCCATGGGGCGGATCACGCAGGTCCTGCAGGAGACCATCGAAGGCCACAAGGTGGTCAAGATTTTCGGCGGGCAGGCTTACGAGGAGGGGCGCTTTCGCAAGTCGGTGCAGGAGCAGCGCGGGCTGACGATGCGCGCCGCCCTGGCCGCTGCGGCGCAGACGCCGATCGTGCAGTTCTTCGCGGCCAGCGGGGTTGCAGTGATCATGGGCGTCGCCATGAAGCAGGCGGCAAGCGACCAGACCTCGGTTGGCAGTTTCGTTTCCTTCGTCACGGCGATGCTGATGATCCTCGCCCCGCTCAAGCGCCTGACCGATGTCAATGCGCCGATCCAACGCGGGCTGGCGGCTGCCGAGAGCGTTTTTTCGCTGATCGACGAGAAGCCCGAAGGGGATCACGGCAAGGAAGAACTCGGGCGCGCCCAAGGTCTGGTCGAGTTCGACAACGTCACGTTCACCTATCCCGGCGCCGACCGACCGGCACTGAATGGGGTGTCGCTGACGATACGCCCAGGCGAATGCGTGGCGCTGGTCGGCCCCTCGGGCAGCGGCAAGACGACGGCAGCCAACCTGTTGCCGCGTTTCTTTCTGCTGGACGGCGGGGAAATCCGCGTCGATGGCCATGCGCTGGACCAGGTTCGTCTGAGCAGTCTGCGCGACAACATCGCGCTGGTCAGCCAGGATGTCGTGCTGTTCAACGACACGATAGGCGCTAATATCGCCTATGGCGGCAAGTGCGACGCAAGCATTGAAGAAATCCGCGCTGCGGCACGGGCGGCCCATGCGCTGGAGTTCGTCGAGGCCTTGCCGGACGGGTTCGATACGATGATCGGTGAAAACGGCGTCAAGCTCTCCGGCGGGCAGCGCCAGCGCCTCGCCATCGCGCGCGCCATCCTGAAGGACGCGCCCATCCTGATCCTCGACGAAGCCACGTCGGCCCTCGACACCGAATCGGAACGGCATGTGCAGGCTGCGCTCGACGAACTGATGCGTGGCCGTTCGACGCTGGTCATCGCCCATCGCCTGACCACCATCGAGCGTGCCGACCGCATTGCCGTGCTGAGCGCCGGAAAGATTGCCGAAGTCGGCAAACATTCGGAATTGCTGGCGATGAATGGCATCTACGCGCGCCTGCACAGCATGCAGGTACAGGAATCCCTGGCAACTGCAGAATGAAAATCCTCCATACCGAAGCCTCCTGCGGCTGGGGCGGGCAGGAAATCCGGATTCTTTCCGAAGCACAAGGCCTGATCGAGCGCGGCCATGACGTGCACCTCGTCTGTCCGCCCGAGGCGCGCATATTTACCGAAGCGCCCCGTTTCGGCGTGCCGGTCGAGGCCTTGCCCATTGGCCGCAAACGCCTCGGCGGCGTGTTGGCAATGCGCGCCTACTTGAAGCAGCATCCGGTCGACGTCATCAATGCCCACAGTTCGACCGATACGTGGCTGGCCGCCCTGGCCTGTCGATTGCTCGCCGACGCGCCGCCCATCGTGCGCACCCGCCACATTTCCGCCCCGCTGGCAGACAACCGGGCGACACGCTGGCTGTATGCCGATGCCACGCGCTATATCGCGACCACCGGCGAGTCGCTGCGTGCGCAGTTGCTGGAAACCTTGCACGTGGCGCCCGAGCGCGTCGTTTCCGTGCCGACCGGGGTCGACGCGCTACGCTACCGCCCGGCCGATGCCGACGAGCGCGCGGCGCGGCGCGCGCAACTCGGGTTGCCGGTTGGGGTGCCGCTGGTCGGTATCGTCGCCACCCTGCGCAGCTGGAAAGGCCATCGTTTCCTGGTCGAAGCCTTTGCCGGGAACGTGCCGGCGGCGGCGCAGCTGGTGATCGTTGGCGACGGCCCGCAGCGCGAGGCGCTGATCGCACAGGTTGCGGAACTGGGTCTGCAGGATCGCGTGCATCTGGTCGGCAATCATCCCGACGTCGTGCCCTGGATGCAGGCGCTCGATGTGTTCGTGCTGCCCTCCTATGCCAACGAAGGCGTGCCGCAGGCCCTGATGCAGGCGATGGCTTGCGGCCTGCCCTGTATTACGACCGACATCGGCGCGATTCCCGAACTGGCGCAGCATGAGGCGACGGCGCTGGTGGTACCACCGCAGGATGTCGCCGCGCTGGATCTTGCGTTGAATCGCCTGCTCGGCGATGCTCAATTGCGCCAGCGCTTGGGGCAGGCGGCGCGTGATCACGTGCTGGCGGCGCATGGGCGCGAGACGATGCTGGATCGCATGGAGAGCCTGTTCCGCAAGGCGTGCGGGGCGGCATGAGCGAGGCGCCGGCCAGCATTCTGGTCATCAACGTTTGTCGTATCGGCGACACGCTGCTGGCGACGCCAGCGATTCGTGCGCTGGCCAGGATGTGGCCGGAAGCACGGATCACTGTGCTCGGGCATCCGAAGCGGGTGGAGGTGATTGAGCACCTGCCGTTCGTGGCCGAAGTCGGTGCCATTACCAAGCAGCGAGCACTGTTCCGTGGGTGGTTGCAGGCGCCCCGCTACGACTTGGCCATCGTCTATGGCCACGACCAGGCACTGGTTCGCTACGCCCTGCGCGTCGCTCGCCAGGTCGTGGCTTTTCGCCAACAGGACGCTGCTCTGAACGCGCGCCTCTATCGCTGTGTCGAGGAAGCGCCGGCCTATTCCGAACATGCGGTGGACGGCGCCTTGCGCCTGATCAAGGCGTTGGGTATTCCGATGGCCGGCAAGCGGCTGAGTTTTGCGCTCCACGAAAGCGAGCGTCGGGCCGCTGCAGACCGCCTGGCAGCCCTGGGTCTTGAGGGTGTGCATCCGTTGATCGGTCTCAAGATTGCGAGCTTTCCGACCAAGGCCTATCGTGATTGGCCTGTGGACCACTTCGTCGAATTGTGCGAGCGGATACGCGCGCGCTGGCCGGATGCTGGCTTCATCATCTTCGGCGGGCCGGACGAGCGCGACAATATCGCCGCCGCCCAACGCAGGATCGGTGGTCGTTGCGCGGCGTTCAGCGATTTGAGTCTGCGCGAAGCGGGGGCGGTGATGTCGTTCCTTGACGCCTATGTCGGTGTCGATACCGGGCCGACACACATCATGGGCGCGTTCGATATCCCGATCGTCGCCATGTTTCACTGCAAGCTGCCGCGCTCGCTGTACGGGCCACTCGAGCACCCTTGCGATTTTTCGCTCGACCATCCCCGTCTGGGGCAAGGCTGCGACGAGACGACGGCGATGGCCGAATTGTCCGTCGACGCGGTAGCTGGACAACTTGCCGCCGCCCTGGGAGCTTACCGCGATCGGGCCGGCGCCAATTCGGCGCGATGATGGCTCGGGACGTCGATCAGTTTGGTTGTTTCATTCGGAATTTGATTTTCACGAGGTTGCCCACATGTTGAACAGTGTCGAGATCACCGCTTTTCAAGACAAGTGCCTGACAAACGCCGGCTGGCCGGAAACGCTTGCCGGGATGCTGGACGGACTGACCGATCCGGCGTGGCAGTGGATTGCCACCAATCATCGCTACAACAGTCTGCTCTGGGCCGAAGAAGACCTCGCTCGGCGCCGTGATGTGTCGGACAGCGAGATTGCCAAGAACAAGCGGGCCATCGATGGTTTCAACCAGGCGCGCAACGACGCGACCGAGTGCATCGACGAGGCCCTGCTGGTGGCCATCGGCGCGGTGCAGTGTACGCCGACGGCACGCCAGCACTCGGAAACGGCCGGCATGATGATCGATCGCCTGTCGATCATGTCGCTGAAGACCAAGGCCATGCGAGAACAGGTCGAGCGGACGGATGCCTCCGAAGAACACCGCGAATCGTGCAGGGTCAAGTTGGCACGTTTGAATGAACAACGCGCCGACTTGGCGGCCTGTCTTGATGCGCTGCTTGCCGATGCGGCGGCCGGCAAGGCTTACTTCAAGATTTACCGCCAGTTCAAGATGTACAACGATCCCAACTTGAACCCGCAACTCTACGCGAGCAAGGCTTAGGCCAGAGTCAGCCACCGGGCCTGAGCAGGATGCCGACCCGGTCGAGTATCAACGAATCGGGCAGTTCGGCGACGGCCAGAGGTGCCTCGACCCATTCGGCACGCGGGCCGATCGGTGCCCATTGTGACGGCGGCGGTGATTTTGCGGTATCGGCAAAGAGCCCGAGAACGCCACCCGGGCTGGCGGCGGCGAAGTGCATCAGGCCGCTGTCGGGAAATATCGAAGTCCGGGCGTGCCAGATCAGACCCAGGGCCTGGTCCAGTGGGCCACGGAACGGATGGATATGGGGCGAATTGGCGGCCAGTACCGGTTCGGCAACTTCGTCGTCGCCCGGGTAAAGCGGGTTATCGCTCTTGCCGGGTGTCCACATGAATACCGTTGCCAGTCCCCAGCGCTCGGCAACGGCCGCCGACCAGTCCAGAACCTGCTGCGTGGTCGGCTGCTTCTTCGCGCGGCGGGCGCCCAGGCCGAGCACGATATAGCCGCCTGGCTTGAGCTTCTGTTCGGTAAGCCACTGCCGGGCGAAAAGGGCATCCTTCTCGGGCAGAACATAGCGCGGGTTCGGCAGGGTCGCCGGCAGAGGCAGTCCGATGGCCGTGACGAGGCGGGCAAGGCGGCGGCTTTCGTGCTCACCCAGCGGCGTGGGTAAAGGGTGGCTCAGCTTGGGATAGGTGCTGGCGGACTGAACGTAGCTCACTGTATTCTTGCCGCCAAGCCACAGACCGCGCCGGATGGCGCGCGGGGATTCCTCGCCGTTGGCGACCAGCACCCAGTCGAATTCCTGCCGCCGCAGTTGCCAGAACAGCTTCAGGCTCGTCAGCGCGGCCCCCGGTCGGACGCGGCCGGCATGTTTGACACGCGGCAGGGTCCAGATCCGATCGAAGTCTCTGTTTCCGGCAAGTACCCAGGCGTTGTAATCGTTCGCCAGCACATGAATCTCGGCGTCGGGCAGCGCCTTGCGCAGCCAGGCGAGCATCGGCGTGGTCAGCAGCATGTCGCCCAGTTTGTCGCGTTTGATGACCAGGATTTTCATCGGGGTATTCTCTTCGGTGCGCTTATCGGTTTCAGGGCGCATTGTGTCGTAAGTGGCGCACAGTTCAAAGGCGGCAAAGCGCTAGCCGGTATAATCGCCATTTTTTGGGCCAAACATGCGTCGGATCGATCTCAACACTGCGGAGCAATGGGCCTTGCTTGCCGTGGTCGCATTTTTGCCGGCCGTCGAGGCACCAAAAAATATAGCGGTGGTTCTGTTCCTCGTGCTGTGGGCGGTCAACCGCTGGCGCACCAAGGACTGGGGCGGGCCGTGGTCGGGATGGGACGTGACGGTGCTGGCCCTGATTGCCGGGGCCTATGCATCCGTCGTCTTTGGCGCGTTCATGCCGAACAAGGGGATGGCGGCCGCCCACGATGTTCTGGTCTATGGCCTGGTTTTCCTTGCTTTGCGCCGTAGCAGCTACGAGACGAAATTTCTCTGGCGCTTGCTGGCCGTCGCGATCGTCGCGACCTTGTTGACCCTGCTCTATGGTTACTGGGGCTTGCTGGTCACCAAAAAGCGCGTCTGGCTCGGCCTGAATTCGGTCGGACATGTCAATCACAGCGCCATTTACATCGCCATCATGTTCTCGGTTGCGCTGTCTTGGGCGGGGGCCGCGGTCGGTACCCTGCGGCAGCGCGCCTGGCTGTGGGTCGGCGCCGCAGCCCTGTGGGTATCGCTGTTCGTTACCCAGTCGCGCGGGGCGGTCATTCCTGCCGTGGCCTTCGTGCTGATCTGGCTCTTTGCCCGCGCGGCAATGATGAAACGTGCGCTGTGGAAACCGGCTCTGCTCGTCGTCGTGATGGTGGCAGGCGCGATCCTGTTGGCCCCCGGGGTGCTGAACAAGACCCGGACCAACGCCGAAGAAAACCAGCAAGGCTCGTATCGGCCCGCGTTGGCCAGATCGTCGATTCTGGCGGCCCGGGAATACCCGTTATTCGGCCTTGGGATCAACAATTTCAACAAGATGAATCCGGAACTGGCGGCGCAGTGGCAGGCAAAAAGCGGGCAGTTGTTTGCTCCGGAAGACCTGTGGTTCACCGCACATGCCCATGGTCTTTATTTCAACACGCTGGCCGAGCGTGGTCTGGTCGGCTTGCTGCCGCTCCTGATTTTCCTGGCAGCTATCGGGCTGACCCTGTTCCGTCATCGCATCCGCAACGCCGACTCGCCGCTGCAGAAGACACTTTGGGGCGGGGCTTTGGGTGCCTGGGTTGTGACAGTGCTGGGCGGGCTGTTCAATACGACCTTCCACCATGAGCACGGACTGATCACGATGATATTGATCGCCATCTGGCTGGCGCAGCTCAGGCCGGGCGTTTCCGATAAGTCGCCATGAACGTTCTGGTCATCCGTACCGACAATATCGGCGACCTGGTATGCACCACGCCCTTGCTGGCCCGCTTGCGCCAGGATTTTCCGGAGGCGTGGATCGGCGTGCTGGCGAACAGCTACAGTGCGCCGGCCCTGATCGGCCATCCGGCAGTGGACGAAGTTATCGTCTATCACAAGGCGAAGCATCTGGAAGAGGGCAGTTCTGCGCTGGGGTCTTATGTCCATCGTCTGAAAACTGTCCTTCGCCTGCGGCAAAGACGGATCGATCTCGTGCTGATTCCCGCGGTGGCCGGGCAGGCGTCGGCGCGCCGATTCGCACGCTGGCTTGGCGCGAAGGACGTCATCGCCAACGAAGATAGCGGGGTGCTGCACGAGGTCGAAAAGGTGTATGCGCTGATGCGCCGCTTGCCGGGCAAGCGAATTGAACAGCCAATCCCCCCCTGCCAGGTCATTCCGGACGCGGTTCGGGTCGAGGCGCTGCGCAAAAACTTGGCATTGCCGTTGGATTCGGGCGGGAGATTGCGTGTCGGCTTGCATATTTCCGCCCGCAAGCCATCGCAGCGCTGGCCGGCGGGGTGTTTCGTCGAATTTGCACATCGCCTGACAGCGCATTGTCCGGTCGACTTCCTGCTGTTCTGGTCGCCGGGCGACGAGAACGATCCGCGCCATCCGGGTGATGACCGCAAGGCTGCCGAAATTCTCCGGGGCGTGAGCGACCTGCCGGTGCATGCGGTCCCGACTTCGACGCTGCCGGAGTTGATCGCCGGCTTGTCGTTGTGCGATTACATGGTGCAGTCGGATGGCGGCGCGATGCACCTGGCGGCTGCTTTGGGCAAGCCGATCGTCTGCTTTTTCGGCCATTCGGATGCGCGCCGCTGGCATCCCTGGGCGGTGCCATACGAACTGCTTCAGCCGAAAAACGAGGATGTGGCGACGTTGACCGCAAGCGAAGTTTTCGATGCCTTCCTGCGCCTGCAGGCAAAGGCCAATGCGCTGGGTTCGAGCGACCGATGCGTATCCTGAAAGCCTTTTTCCTGGCGCTCCGCCTGCGGCTTGGCAACAGGACCCGGCTATCCCTGCGGAGCTATCTGAAGGGGATCGATCGGCTGACGATTGGGGGCTCATGCAAGATCATGCGTGGCGTGACCCTCGATGCCTCCAGAAGCGGCGAAATCCGCCTTGACGACAAGGTCACCCTCAACCAGCAGGCGATCCTGATTGGCGGTAGCGGGGGAATCCGCCTCGGTCAGGGCGTCGAGATCAACTGTTTCGGGTTCATCGATGGCAGCGGCGGCGTGGATATCGAGGAGCGGACGCTGGTCGGGCCGGGGGTGAGGATCATTACCTATCAGCATGCGTTCGACGGGCGGGAGCCGATTTGCATTCAGGATTCGGTCACCGCGCCGGTTCGCATCGGGCGCGACGTGTGGATCGGGGCGAATGTCGTGATCATGTCCGGTGTGACGATTGGCGAAGGCGCGGTGGTGGGCGCCGGGGCTGTCGTCAGCCGCGACATTCCGGCATGGGCGGTTGCCGTGGGCGTTCCTGCCAAGGTGTTGCGCTACAGAATGCCGGATCAGGCGGCGCCCGCGTAGCGCCACCTGGTAGTCAGTGCGCCGCTTCCCAGTTTGGCCCGATGCCGACCTCGACGACCAGCGGTACCTTGAGTTCGGCTACCTGGCCCATCAGGCGCGGCAGGTGGGCACGCACTTCGCTCAATTCGTCGTCCGGCACTTCGAGCAGCAGTTCGTCATGGACCTGCAGAATCAGGCGACTTTTCCGGGTTGACCGCGACAGCCAGTCCTGGACGGCGATCATCGCCAGCTTGATGAGGTCGGCGGCGGTGCCCTGCATCGGCGCGTTGATCGCCGCGCGTTCCGCGCCCTGGCGGCGCATCGCCTGGCTGGAGCGGATTTCCGGGAACCACAGGCGGCGGCCGAAGGCGGTTTCGACGTAGCCCTTGTCGCGTGCCGTCTGGCGGGCCTCCTCCATGTAGCGGGCGACGCCGGGGTAGCGGGTGAAGTAGCGGTCGATGTAGGTCTGCGCGGCGCTGCGTTCCAGCCCGAGCTGGCGGGCGAGACCGAAGGCGCTCATGCCGTAGATCAGGCCGAAGTTGATGCTCTTGGCGACACGGCGCTGGTCGGGGCCGACTTCGAGCGGCGTGACGCCGAAAATCTCGGCGGCGGTGGCGCGGTGCACGTCTTCGCCGTGGGCGAAGGCGTCGAGCAGGCGCTCATCGCCCGACAGGTGGGCCATGATGCGCAGTTCGATCTGTGAGTAGTCGGCCGAAACGATGCTGCTTCCGGCCGGAGCGATGAAGGCGGTACGGATGCGCCGGCCTTCCTCGGTGCGTACCGGGATATTTTGCAGGTTGGGATCACTGGAAGCGAGCCGGCCCGTCACGACGGAAGCCTGGGAGAAGTGAGTATGCACTCTGCCGGTTTCCGGGTTGATCTGGCGCGGCAGCTTGTCGGTGTAGGTGCCCTTGAGTTTGGACAGGCTGCGGTGTTCGAGCAGCAATTTGGGCAGCGGATAGTCGAGGGCGAGTTCGGAGAGCACTTCCTCGTCGGTCGACGGGCCGCCGGAGGCCGTCTTTTTCTTGACCGGCAAGCCGAGCTTGGTGAACAGGATGTCACCGAGTTGCTTGGGTGAGGCGAGGTTGAAGGGTTGGCCGGCAAGTTCGTAGGCCTGCGCTTCCAGCGCCATGATCTTCTGACCGATTTCGTGGCTCTGGCGGGCCAGCACGTTGCCATCGATCAGGATGCCGTTGCGTTCCATCTGCC
>WBZX01001167.1_pt1 | contig 20463 bp, 12 predicted proteins | sample 5204211 | NCBI WGS metagenome assembly WBZX01 (sample SAMN12344362, study PRJNA552823) | activated sludge metagenome | biome: Activated sludge suspended growth; feature: Nitrification reactor; material: Wastewater; isolation source: activated sludge from nitrification reactor of wastewater... | reverse complement strand
GCCGCCGCTGCGCTGCTGCAGCGGACGCTGAAAGACATGGATGCCCGCCTGCGCGGGCATGACGGAGCGGCTGTGCGCTGGAATGACGGCGGCTGTGGCGGCGAGGGAATGACGGCAACGCGCCGCCAACAGCCCTCCGTCAGACCCTCAACGCGTGGCGCGCCGGCGCACTGCGTCCAGGTAGGCGTGGCCGTCGGGCGGCAAGCCGCTGCGTTGTGAGGCCCAGACCATCTCGCCCAGGCAGTCCATCACCTCGTGCTGCGCCTCGTGCAGCGAGTTGCGCTTGGCGGTCAGCAGTTCCACCGCCTGGCGGATGCCGCGCGGCTGGTCGATGCTCACCTGCTCGCTGATGGTGAGGTGCATGCTCAAGTGCAAGAACGGGTTGGTGCGGGCCTCGTCCACCGTGTACACCGCCGCCAGCGCGGCGTCCACGTCGGCAAAGTCGCCGTGGTATTCGGGGTGCTCGTCCATCCAGCCGGCGGCCAGCACCTCGAGGGCAGAAAGCGGCTCGCCGCGGCGCTGCTTGGCAAAGGTCTCGCAGAAGAATCTGCGCACGTCGTTCTGGGAGGGCTGGAACATGGGGACAATTGTCGCCGCATGATCACCGACTGGCACTTCTACGCCGTGGCCATCCCCGCGGTGGTCTTGATGGGCATTTCCAAGAGCGGCTTTGGCGCGGGCTTCGGCGCCATCGTCGTGCCCCTGATGGCCATGGTCATCCCGGTGCCGCAGGCCGCCGCCATCATGCTGCCGCTCTTGGCCATCATGGACGTGATGGGCTTGATGGCGCTGGTGAAGCAGGCCGACAAGGCGCTGCTCAAGCTGCTCATCCCCGCCGGACTCTGTGGCACCGTCATCGGCACGCTGCTGTTCGGCCTGCTTTCGGCCACCGTGGTGGCGGGCGTGGTGGGCGGCATCACTTTGCTGTTCCTCGCCATACGGCTGGCCTTCCCGCCCCAGGCGGACGCGCCACCGCCGCCGCGCTGGCTGGGCTTTGTGCTGGGCACCACCACCGGCTTCACCAGCTTCGTGGCGCATGCGGGTGGCCCACCGGTGAGCTTCTACCTGCTGCCACTGCGGCTGGACCCGATCCGCTTCACCGCCACACTGGCCGTGCTGTTCACGGTCATCAACTTCTCGAAGTGGGGGCCCTACGCCTGGCTGGGCCTGATCGACCTGGGCAACCTCAGCACCTCGCTGGCCCTGGCCCCGTTCGCGCCCGTCGGCGTGTGGCTGGGCCTGAAGGTGGTGCGGCGCATCAACATGGTCTGGTTCTACCGCCTGTTCCACCTGGGCATGCTGCTCACCGGCACCAAGCTCGTATGGGACGCCGTGCGCTGAGTCACCGAACCCATGTACCCGCGTGGGTATCATGGCTTGCATGAACGCTCACCCCCTTCCCCACCCTTCCGCTGCACGCCGGGCAGCCCTGTTCACCACCGCCATGGTGCTGGTGGCCAGCTCTGCAGCCTGGGCTGCGCCGGACGCCCCACCGGCGGACTCGGTGACGCTGGAGGTGGCACGCCAGGCGCTGGAATCGGGCCAGGCGGTGCTCATCGACATCCGGGAGCCGCAGGAGCATGCGCGGGGCGTGGCGCCCGGTACCCGCTTGCTGCCCATGTCGCAGTTGCGCCAGCGTGCCATGGAGATTCCCACCGACCCGGCCAAGCCGGTCTACCTGATCTGCAACACCCAGAACCGGTCCTCCGCCACGCTCAAGGCCCTGCGTCAGAACGGCTATGCCCACGTGCGCTACGTGGAAGGCGGCATGTCGGAGTGGACGCGGCGCGGCTGGCCGCTGGTCAAGCCCAGCCCCTGACGCCACCGGCGCCCAACGGCCGGCGGGCCCCCGCCTAACGCCCGCATAACGCCCCCGCTCTTACAAACGCGGCATCCAGACCCACAGGAGGGGATTCGATGTTCGCGCACACCACCTGGCGCCGCCGGCTGCCGGCCGCCCTGCTTGCCCTTGCCCTGGCCGCCTGCGGCGGGGGCAGCGATGTCCCGCCGCCGCCAGCGGCCAACGAGCCCACCGACACCGCCACCGTGGGCGCCAGTGGCGGCCAACTGGCCCATGCCGATGGCGTGAAGCTCAGCGTGCCGGCCGGTGCTCTCAGCGAAACGCTGACCCTGCGCGTGGCCAAGGACACCACCGGCATGAGCGCGGCGCTGCTGGGCGTGGCGGGCGACCCCTCCAAGTCCGTCGACCTCAGCCCCACCTACGCGCTCACCCCGCACGGCACCCGCTTTGCCGAACCGGTGGAGCTGCGCATTCCGCTGGACACCGCAGCGATGGCTGGCCCCGGCACCTTGGCCGTGCTGCGCACCGAGCCAGGGCAATCCAGCTGGCAGCTGATGCCAGTGAACAAGATCGAAGGGGGCGCCGCCGTGGTGGCCATCGACGGCTTCTCGTACTACAAGGCGGTGCGCCTGGTGCAGATGCCCCCGCCCGCACTCAATGCGCCACCGGCACCCTTCCTGATCGACATGGCCGCGACGTTCGACGGCGTCGGCCCCGAGACCTTCACCATCCCCAGCCCCACCAACCCCAACAACCAGCACCGGCGCCTGTATGGGGAGATCACCACCCGCACCCAGACCCTGCGCTACGCCGGCCGCATCGTCGGGCTGCCAGCGAGCTGCGCCAACATCACGCTGAACGGCCAGGCGCGGTTCCCCAAATCGGCGCGCGCCGAGGATGCCAATGGCGGCACCCTGGGCACGGGCTATGCGCAGGAACCGGCCTTTGCGCAGGCCACGGCGGCCAGCGGAAGCACCACGGTCAATGGCCTGAGCTACCCCACGCTGGACTTCGCTTTTGACCTGAACATGGCCAACGCGCCCTACCAGCGCAGCGTGTTCGAAGCGCTGCGCGCCGCCAACAACACTGGCGCCACGCCCACGGTCGCGGTCTCGTTCAACGCCTGGGCCAGTTGCACCACCCCGGTGGACATGGGCGGCGGCAACCTCATCGGCACCTGGAAGGTCGCGCCGGGTTCGGAGAAGGTGCATGACGCCACCTTCAACACCGACTTCATCGACGACAAGGGCTGGGTCTGGAACACCGTGCAGTACAAGCTGGACTACCTGCCCCAGGGCTTCATCACCCACCCCTCCGATGTGACGGTGGTGGCCGGTGCGCAGGCCAGCTTCTCCACCAGCGCCTGGCCCACACCGGTGGGCGAGCAGCGCATCGAGTGGTGGCGCTCGAACAACGACGGCGCCAGCTGGACCCGGGTGCGCACCAGCCTCGTGCCTGTGAGCGACACGGCCGACACCTACACGCTGGACAACGTGGCCGCCACCGACCACAACGCCTTGTTCCGGGCCCGGCTGTGCACCGTGCCGCGCCAGGCCAATGTGGCCGAAAGCTGCAACGACGGTCTTGCAGCGCGACTGTCGGTGATGCAGGGCGTGGCGGCCGCCAGCTTCACGCAGCAGCCGCGCGCGCTGCTGGTGCGCACGGGGCAGACGGCCAGCCTGAGCGTGCAGGTGGCCGGATCACCTGCACCCACGCTGCGCTGGCAGAGCCGGCCGGCCAATTCTTCGGCCGCCTGGGCCGATGTGGCCAGCGGCAGCGGCGCCACCAGCACCACCTACAGCACCGCCGCGCTCAACCTGGCCGACAACGGCTTGCAGCTGCGCGCCGTGGCCAGCAACCTGGCCGGCGACGTGGCCAGCGTGCCGGTGACGGTGTCGGTGAGCGACGTGGACGTGGCCCCCAGTGTGCTCAGCCAGCCGGCCTCGCTCAGCGTGGTGACCGGCAGTGAGGCGGTGTTCGCCGTGGTGGCCCGTGGCACCGAGGCGCTGAGTTACCAGTGGCGCCGCAACGGCCAGCCCATCGCAGGGGCCAACGCGCCGCTGCTCAAGCTGGGCAACGTGGGCAGCAACGACGCCAGTGTTTACTCAGTGCAGGTCAGCAACGCGGTGGGCAACGTCACCAGCGCCGACGCCACGCTGCAGGTCAGTGCCGGCGTGGCGCCGGCCGTGGCGCCCAGCGTGGTCACCGCGCCGGCCGCCGTGCAGGTGGGTAGCGGCAACACCGTCACCTTCGCGGTGGGCGCCGCCGGCACCGGCCCGCTGGGCTACCAGTGGTTGAAGAACGGCCAACCGGTGGCCGGCGCCACCGCCGCCTTCCACAGCTTCACCGCCGCCGCTGGCGACAACGGCAGCCGCTACAGCGTGGTGGTGAGCAACGGCGCCGGCAGTGCCACCAGTGCCGCTGCGCAGCTCACCGTGCTGGCCGACCCGGCCCCCACCCCAGTGAGCATCAGCACCCAGCCCTCGGCCCAGGTGCAGATGCCCGGCGGCAGCGCCACCTTCGCCGTGGCCGCCTCGGGCACCGGGCCGCTGAGCTACCAGTGGTTGAAGGACGGCACGCCCATTGCCGGCGCTACCGAAGCCGTGTTGCTGTTGAACGGCGTGAGCAGCAACGACGCCGCCAGCTACAGCGTCACCGTCAGCAACGCCGCTGGCAGCCTCACCAGCGCCGCCGCCGCGCTGACGGTGGTGGGCGCCCCCGCCATCGGCACCCACCCGGCCTCGGCCAGCGTCACCGCCGGCAGCAGCGCCAGTTTCAGCGTGGCCGCCACCGGCAGCGACCTGCGCTACCAGTGGACGCGCAACCACCTGGCGATCGATGGCGCCACCGGCGCCAGCTACACCACACCGGCCCTGAGCGTCGACGACAGTGGCGCGAGCTACGGCGTCACCGTGTTCAACGGCGCGGGCCTGGCCATCAGCACCAATGCCACGGTCACCGTGACCGCTGCCGCCACGCCACTCGTGGCCACGGCCGTGGCGGCCGGCTTCGGCAGCTCCTACGCGGTCGACACGCTGGGCGACGTCTGGGCCTGGGGCTACCTGGTGGACCCCGTCACTGGCGGCTACAAGGCCAGCAGCCCCTGGGCCACCGCACCGGTGCGGGTGCAGGGCCTGTTCAACGTGCAGAGCGTGGTGGTGGTGAGCGAAACAGGCAACGCCTATGCCTTGCACACCGATGGCACGGTCTCGGCCTGGGGCCGCAACGAGGTGGGGCAGCTCGGCGACCGCACCACCACCACCCGCCCCCTGCCGGTGAAGGTGCTGGACGGTGGCGACTGGGCCGACCCGCCGCCCATCGCCGGTATCTGCCAGATCGCCGCCGGCAACACCGCCCTGGCCATGGCGCCCTGCGACGGCAGCGCGGTGCAGATGGTGGGCCTGATGAGCACCACCAACTTCGGTGGTGCCACCGGCGCAGGCCTGACGCCCAACGGCGGCGTGGCCAAGGCCGTGCCCGGCCTGCCCAGCGGCACGGTGGTGGCCTTGGCCATGCCCGATGCCGCAGCCAACGCCGAGGGTGGCCTGCTGGTGGCGTACAGCGACGCCCGGGTGTTCGGCTGGGGCGCCCAGCGCAACAACTCCCTGGGGGCGGGCGCCACCGAGACGCGGGCGGGCACGGCCGTGGCCGCGCAGGACGTGTCGGCCACCTTCAACCCCCTGGGTCGCACGGTCAGCCGCATCGACATGGGCCGCGACTTCACCCTGGTGCGCTGGTCCGGCGGCGCCGTGCTGGGCATAGGCCGCAACGTCGAAGGCCAGCTTGGCAGCGGCGACACCACCACCCGCACGACCCTCAACAACGTGAGCAGCGCGCAGAACGTGGGCAACTTCAGCGTCGGGCAGGTCAATGTGGCCGCACTGGTGAACGGCAACGTGTGGATCTGGGGCTGGCACAACCGCCAGATCATCACCACCCCCACCCAGCTCACCACTGGCGGCGGCTTTGCACAACTGTCTCTGGGTGACCTGCACGGCCTGCTGATCGACACCGCCGGTCGGGTGCAGGCCTGGGGCGACGGCAGCTATGGCGCCCTGGGCACGGGTGCCGCATCGGCCACGCTGCCGGTGGTGGTGATGCGACCCTGACCCCCGCTGCACCGGTGTGGGCTGCCGGCTTGGCAACAGAGATACTGTTTCGCATGCACCTGCAGCTCAGCACCGTGGCCCAGGCCCTGCGGCCCGACGGCATGGCCGTGCCGCTGGGCCCGCGCGACGCCGCCCTGCTGGCCTGGCTGGTGTTGGAAGGCCCCACGCCGCGCGCCCAGCTGGCCGGGCTGCTGTGGCCCGAGAGCCCGCCCGAGGCCGCCCGCAACACCCTGCGCCAACGCCTGTTCCAGCTGCGCAAGCAACTGGGCAGCGAGGTGGTCAGCGGCCAACACACCCTGCAACTGGCCCCCGGCGTGACGCACGACCTGGACCACACCCACGGTCTGCTGGCCGACGTGACGCTGGACCTGGGTGGCGACCACGCCGCTTGGCTGCTGCGCCAGCGCGAGCAGCGCTACGCCGCCCACCTGCACAGCCGGCAGGCCGAGGCCGAGCGCTGCGAACTCGCCGGCCAGTTCGACGCGGCCCTGGTGCACGCCCAGGCCCTGCTGCGGCTGGCCCCGCTCTCAGAAGCCAGCCACCGCCGCGTGATGCGCCTGCACTACTTGGCCGGCGACCGCGCCGCCGCGCTGCTGGCCTTCGACGCCTGCGAGCAGGTGCTGAAGAACGAGGTGGGCACACGGCCCTCGGCCGAAACCCTGGCGCTGCTGCGCACCATCGACGCCGCCCAGGTGCCGTCCGGCCCGTCCCGGCCGGTGGTGATGCCGGTGTCGCTGCGCCGCCCGCCACACCTGCAGGGCCGCGACGACGCCCTCGCGCAGCTGCTGCAGGCCTGGCACCACCAACAGCACTTCTTGTTGCTGGGCGAACCCGGCCAGGGCAAGACCCGTTTGCTGGAGCACCTGGCCGCGCACTGGCCCGGCGCCCAGCTGGTGCGCGCCCGGCCCGGGGACGAGGCCGTGCCCCTGGCCCTGCTGGCGCGGCTGGTGGCCCAGGTGGGCCAGGCCTGCCCGGCCCTGCGCGACAGCCCCGCCGGCCTGGCCCTGCTGGCCGCCCTGCCATTGCAACTGGGCGCCGGCCAGGCACCCCAGCGGCAGCTGCCACGCCCATTGGCACCTCTGCTGGCCGCCTGGCTGGCCGAGGCCGGCACCCACGGCCTGGCCCTGCTGCTGGACGACTGGCAGTTTGCCGACGAGGCCAGCGTGGCCCTGCTGGCCCCCTGGCTGGCCGACGCCGGCACCTGCCCGCTGCGGCTGGGTGTGGCCTCGCGCACACACGCCGGCCCGCAAGCCGAGCGCCGGTTGCAGGCCCTGCGCCAGCTGGGCGACCTGCAGCCCGTGCCCCTGCAACCGCTGGACGAAGCCGCCATCGCGGCGCTGCTGGCCCCGCTGCTCGCCGAGCTGGCCACCCCCGGCGCAGCGCCTGCGGCGGCCGAGCCCGCTGCGCTGGCCCAGGCCCTGCAGCGCCGCGTGGGCGGCAACCCGCTGCACCTGCTGGAGTCACTGCGCCACATGGTGCACAACCGGCTGCCGCTGCAGCCCCAGCACCTGGCCGTGCCACGCCAGGTGCGCGAACTGCTGGCCGAGCGCCTGGCCCAGTTGCCCGACGACGCGCGCCACCTGCTGCAGGTGGCCGCCGTGGCCGGGCAGGACTTCGGCGTGGAGTTGGCCGAGGCCGTCACCGGCCGCCACGCGCTGGCCCTGGCCGAGGCCTGGGCCCTGTTGGAGCAGCGCGGCATGTTCGGCCCGCAAGGCACCAGCCACGACCTGTACGCCGAGGTGGCGCTGGGCCAGTTGCCCGGCGCCATCGCCCAGGTGCTGCACGAGCGCGTGGCCACCTGGCTGGCGCCGCGCCCGCACGAGCCCGGCCGCCTGGCCGCGCACTGGCGCGCCGCTGGCCGCGACGCCCAGGCCGTGCCGCATCTGCTGAACGCCGCGCTGCTGGCCTGGCATGCGGCCCGCGCCGACGAGACCTTTGATTTCTACGCCCAGGCCGCACAGATCACCCTGGCCCAGGGCCAGCCCGAAGCGGCCTTTGCGCACTGGTTCGACAACGCCGAGGCCATGAGCGAGATCGGCAGCGCCGCGCAAACCGCCGAGTGCCTGCGCCAGTTGGAGCCCCTGGCCCGCAGCGACGCCCAGATGCTGCGCGTGCAGTTCGTGCGTGCCGTGCTGCGCGCCGCCCAGGGCGAGGTGGACGCCGGCCTGAGCGAGGTGGGCAGCATGCTGGCCGACGCGGTGGCGCTGGGCGACACCCGCATCGAGGCCGAGTGCCGCTTCGCTGCCGCCAACCGCGCCACCGCCGACGGCGATTTCGACGAGGCACTGCAGCACCTGGCCGTGGGCGAGCGCCTGCAGCGCGAGCTGGGCAACGAGCGTCTGGCCACCGCGCTGGCCGCCACCAAGGCCATGGTGCTGGGCCTGCGCGGCCAGCCCCGACTGGCACAGCGCGAAGTCGAGCGCACCCTGCCGCTGCTGGCCCACCACAACGACCACGCCACCTGGACGGTGCTGTGCTCGGCCCAGGCCCTGCAGTGGCTGCGCCAGGGCCAGATCGCGCAGGCGCTGGACGACGCCCGCCGCGCCCGCGACGCCGCCGCGCGCGCGTCGATCGCGCCCATGGACCTGCAGGTCATCCTGCGCAACCTGGTGGACACCTTGCGCTGGGCCGGCCACTTCGACGAGGCCCTGGCCGTGGGCCAGGAGTTCGGGCAGCGCCTGGCCGCGCAAGGCCAGTTCCCCAGCGCGCAGCGCACGCTGGCCGGGCTCTACCTCAGCCTGGGGCGGGCCGACCTGGCGCTGCAGCAACTGCCCCCCGCCAACCCCCTCACCGAGGCCGGCACCGCACCGCCGCTGCGCCTGCGCGAGCGCGAACGTCTGCAACTCGGCCTGCTGCGGGTGCAGGTGGCGCTCACCACCGGCCAACCCGGCCCGCTGCACTGGCCCGCCGAGGCCCTGGCCACCGGCGACCTGGCCCTGGCCGCCGAATGGGCGCTGTGGGCCGCCCTGCCCGAGCCGCCCCCTTGGCCCGCCGGCCATGCCGACGCCCTGCTGCTGCGCCTGGCCCAGGCCGGACTGCACCTGCTGGCCGAGCCGCTGCAGGCCCTGGCCACGCCCACCCAGCCGGCCAACCCACCCCACGCCGGCACACCGCCGGCCACCGCGCCCTGGGCCGCGCTGCTGTGGGCCCGCCAGCAAGGGCAGACCGGCCAGGCCGCGCTGGCCCGCAGCACCGCTGCGCGTGGCCTGAGCGACCTGCAGGCGCTGGCCGAGCAGCACGTGCCACCGGCCTACCGCGAGAGCTTTCTGCACCGCCACCCGGCGCACCGTGCGCTGCAGGCCTTGGCAGCGCGGCTGCAGGCGGGCGGGCCGCAGCCGGGCTAGCTGTCGCGCGCGGCCTCGGCCAGGTAGCGGCGTTCGCCGGGGCTGAGCGGTGCGCTGTCTTGGCCCACCGGCAGGCTTGGCGCCCGCCACCGCGCCAGCCACAGCGCATTGCCCACCACGCACACGCTGCTCATGGCCATGGCGGCGCCAGCGACCACCGGGCTCAAATGGCCCAGCGCGGCCAGCGGCAGGCCCACCACGTTGTAGGCAAAGGCCCAGAACAGGTTCTGGCGGATCTTGCGGCCGGTGGCCACGGCCAGGGCATGCGCTTCCACCACGCTCCAGGGGTTGCCGCGCAAGAGCGTGAGCCCGGCGGTGTGCATGGCGATGTCGGTGCCGCCGTCGGCATGCGTCATGGCCAGGCCCACGTCGGCGGCGGCCAAGGCCGGCGCGTCGTTGATGCCGTCGCCCACCATGGCCACGGCTGCACCCGGGGCCAGAGCAGCCTTCAGCTCGTTCACCAATGCGGCCTTGGTTTCGGGGCGCACCTCGGCGTGCACGCGGGTGATGCCCACGGCCTCGGCCAGGTGCTGGGCAGCACCGGGGTTGTCGCCGCTGATGAGCACGCTGGCGATGCCCTGCCGCGCCAGTGCCGCCACGGTGGCGGCCGATGACGGGCGGGCGCTGTCGCCAAAGGCCAGCAGGCCCAGCAGTTGCGGCGGCGGGAGCGCCTCGCCGGGCGCGGCTGGCGTTTGCATCGCGGCCAACCAAGAGACGGTGTGGCCCTTGGCCTGGTGCGCCGCTGCGCTGGCCTGCAAGGGGCTGCAGTCCACGCCCAGTTCGGCCATCCAGCGGGCGTGGCCCAGCACCAGGCGCTGCGTTTGCCCCAAGTACTGCACCTGGCCCATCACGCCCTTGCCGGGCACGGCGCGGGTGCCGCTGGCCGAGCTGGGGGCGGTTGCGCCTGCATCGTCCCAGCGCCTGGCGGCGAACTGCAGCACGGCGCGGGCGAGCGGGTGTTCACTGCCGGCCTGCAGCGCGGCGGCCTGGGCCAGCACGGCGCGGGCGTCGCCACCGCCGGGGGGCTCGCAGGCCATGAGCTGCGGCTTGCCTTCGGTGAGCGTGCCAGTCTTGTCGAAGGCCACCACGCGCACGTCGCGCAGGCGCTCGAGCGCACTGGCGTCGCGCACCAGGATGCCGCGCTTGGCGGCCAGGCCGCTGGCCACCATCAGCGTGGCCGGCGTGGCCAGGCCCAGCGCGCAGGGGCAGGCGATGACCAGCACCGAGACCGCGTGGATCAGCGCCGTGGGCCATTCGGCACCTGCCAGCAGCCAACCCAGCAAGGTGGCCAGCGCGATCAGCAGCACCACCGGCACAAACACCGCCGCCACCTTGTCCACCTGCTGCTGGATGGGTGCCTTGGCGCCTTGCGCCGTGGCCACCAGCCGAACGATGCGGGCGATCTGCGTCTCCGCGCCCAGAGCCGTGGTGCGCACCAGCAGCAGGCCTTCGCCATTCACCGCGCCGCCGGTGACCTGGTCGCCAGGGCCGCGCGCCACGGGCAGGCTCTCGCCGGTGATCAGCGACTCGTCCACATGGCTGTCGCCTTCCACCACCTCGCCGTCCACGGCCACGCGCTGGCCTGGGCGCACCACCACCACGTCGCCCAGTTGCAGTTCGGCCACCGGCAGCTCGGTGTCCACACCGCCGCGCCGCACCAGGGCCGTGGTGGGGCGCAGGGCCTGCAGCGCGTCCAACGCGGCCAGGGTGCGGCGCTTGGCACGCGCTTCCAGCCACTTGCCGAAGCGCACCAGGGTGATGACCACGGCCGCACTCTCGAAGTACAGGTGGGGCATGCCCTCGGGCTCGCGCCACCACAGCACCAGCGACAGGCCAAAGGCCGCCGCCGTGCCCAGGGCCACCAGCACGTCCATGTTGGCCGTGCCGGCGCGCAGTGCCGCCCAGCCGGCCTTGAAGAAACGCGCGCCAAAGATGAACTGCACCGGCGCGGCCAGCAAGAACTGCCACAGCGCCGGCAGCATCCAGTGCCGGCCCAGCAAATCGCCCAGCATGGGCAGCACCAGTGGCGCGCTCAGCAGCGCGGCGGCCAGCACCTGGCGGCCCTCGGTCCAGAAGCCCTCGTCGGGCGCGGTGCTGTCTTGCACCAGCTGCGCGCTGTAGCCTGCGGCCTGCACCGCCGCCCGCAATTGCTGGGGCAGGTCGGGCGTGGCCAGGTGCCGCACCACGGCCTGGTTGGTGGCCAGGTTGACGCTGGCGCTGAGCACGCCGGGCACCTTCTTCAGTGCTTTCTCGACGCGGCCCGAGCAACTGGCGCAGGTCATGCCTTCCACATTCAACTCGGTGCTGGCCTGGGGCACGGTGTAGCCCGCGTGGGTGATGGCCTCGGCCAGCGCGGTAGCGGTGGTGTCGGAGCCAGCCTGCACGGTGGCGGTCTCGGCGGCCAGGTTCACGCTGGCCTCGGCCACGCCAGGCAACTTCTTCAGGGCCTTCTCAACACGGCCGGCGCACGAAGCGCAGGTCATGCCTTGGACGGGCAGGGTGATCATGTCAGCATCGCCCGGCCGTCCGAAGGTGCTGACGCGCCCCTTGGGGGCAGCGAACGCAGTGAGCTTGGGGTGGATTCATCTCGCCACTGTACGCCGGGGGGTACAGCCAGGTGCGCGCGGTGCCTTTCGCGGGGCGCGTCGGGTCTTTCACCGGACCCTACACTGCGCCCATTCCAGACCCCGAGGACCCCCCATGACCCGTCGCCTGTGGCCCCTGGCCTTGGCCTTCTGCCTGTCAACCCTGCTGGCCGCCCCGCTCACCCAGGCCCAAGCCCAGACGCTGCGCTGGGCTGCCGCTGGCGACCCGCTGACCATGGACCCCTACTCGCAAAACGAGTTGCTCACCAACATGGCCAATGGCCAGGTCTACGAGCGGCTGGTGATGCGCGACAAGGCGCTGGCCATCGTGCCCAGCCTGGCCCTGAGCTGGCAGCAGACCTCGCCCACCAGCTGGCGCTTCAAGCTGCGCCCGGGGGTGAAGTTCCACGACGGCACGCCCTTCAGCGCCGACGACGTGGTGTTCTCGGCCGAGCGCGCACGCCAGCCCGGCTCGCAGATCTCGGCCTACGCCAACGCCCTGGGCGAGGTGAAGAAGGTCGACGCCATGACGGTGGACTTCGTCCAGAAGGCGCCCAACCCCATCTTTCTGCAGCACCTGGACCTGCTCTACATCATGAGCAAGGCCTGGTGCGAAGCCCACAAGGTCACCAAGCCGCAGAACTACAAGGACCGTGAAGAGACCTTTGCCGCGATGAACGCCAACGGCACCGGCCCCTACCTGCTGGCCAGCCGGCAACCGGGCATCAAGACCAGCTACAAGCGCAACCCGGCCTGGTGGGGCAAGTTCGAGGGCAATGTGCAGGAGGTGGTGTTCAACCAGATCAGCAACGACGCCACGCGCCTGGCCGCGCTGGTCTCGGGCGAGGTCGACTTCGTGCTCGACCCGGCCCCGCGCGACGTGCCGCGCCTGCGCAGCACCGCCGGCGTGAAGGTGCTGGACGGCATGGAGAACCGCATCATCTTCATCGGCATGGACCAGGGCCGCGACAGCCTGCTCTACGGCAAATTGCCCGACGGCAAGAACCCCTTCAAGGATGTGCGGGTGCGCCGCGCGCTCTACCAGGCCATCGACATCGAGGCCATCAAGACCAAGCTGATGAACGGCCTGTCGGCCCCCACCGGCGCGGTGGTGTCGTCGCCGCTGGCCACGCTGGGCGACGCCGAGCTGGAAAAGCGCCTGCCCTACGACCTGCCCAAGGCCAAGGCGCTGCTGGCCGAGGCCGGGTACGCGAACGGCTTCGAGGTGACGCTGGACTGCCCCAACAACCGCTACGTGAACGACGAACAGATCTGCGTGGCGCTGGCGGGCATGTGGGGCAAGCTGGGCGTGAAGGTGGCGGTGAACGCCATGCCCAAAGCCACCTACTTTCCCAAGCTGGAAAAGCTCGACACCAGCCTGTACATGTGGGGCTGGGGCGGCGCCATCACCGACGCCGAAACCACCTTCACCCCCATCTACCGCAACCGTGGCGTGGGCGGCGTGGGCGAGTACAACCGCGGCAATTTTCGCGACGACAAGATGGACGCGCTGATCGCGGCCTCCAGCGTTGAAGGCAACCCGGCCAAGCGGGCCGAAATGATCAAGGCCATCTTCCGCATGCACAACGAGCAGGTGCGGCACATCCCGCTGCACCGCCAGTTCATCCCCTGGGCCATGCGCAGCAATGTGACGGCCGTGCACCGCGCCGACAACTGGCTGGAGTTGGCCTGGGTGACGGTGAAGTGACCGGCTGCTTGCGGCGCATAGCGGTCATCCCCGCCACCGCCGTCATCTCCGCCACCGCCGTCATTCCCGCGTAGGCGGGAATCCAGCATTCAACGTCGGTGGCGTGCAGAGGTCGCCGGGTGAGTGATTGACGCCATGTCCCCCTGTGCCGCGCCCTTACCAGGGCGCGACCCATTCCTCCTGATACTTGCGTCAATCGCTCACCCGACACCCTGCCAGGAACCGGCGGTGGCGCCGAACCTGTGGGAATGCAAACAAGGCCTGTGGAGCGACAGGCGGGCAGCCGGGGCTGGCGATTTCTGGGGCGCTGAGGAGCGCAGGCTTCGGGGTGGCGCGCGCAGCGCGCTTCGTGAACATGCTTGCCGCATCTTGTTTGAGTGCAGCGAGCAAGGCGAGCGAAACGAGTTATGCGGCACACCCCGAAGGCGAGCACCGCAAGGCAGTCGGCGCGCAGCGACGACCGCCACAGCATGAGCCAGACCCGGCTGGCCGCCTGTCGCGGGCGCACACCAAGCCAGAAGGCCTGGATTCCCGCCTGCGCGGGAATGACGACGGTGGCGGGGATGACCGCTGTGCGCCGCAAGCCCACACTCGACACGCCATCCCGGACGCGATGTCAGCGTTTGTCCAGGGCGTCACCGGCCCAAAGTTCATCCAGGTGCTTGAAGCCCCAGGCGTTGGGGTTCTCGCGGCCGATGATCTTGTCGGTGGAGCGGGCCAGGTCCAGCAGTTGCGGCGTCATGGGCATCTGCGAGCGGATCGAGAAGAACACCTTCACCGTGGGTGGCACCAGGGCAGCGGGGTTCTGCTCCACCACCACGGCCAGGCGCTCAGACTGCAGCTTCACCAACGAACCCGTGGGGTAGATGCCCAGGCTGCGCACAAAGGCCTGGAACACGGCCGGGTCGAAGTGGCCCTTCCAACTGGCCATGCGGGCGATGGACTCGCCGGGGTCCCAGCCGGCCTTGTAAGGGCGGTTGGAGGTGATGGCGTCGTAGACGTCGCACACGGCGCCCATGCGCGCCAGCAAGCTGATTTGGTCGCCGGGCAGGCGCTCGGGGTAGCCGGTGCCGTCCATGCGCTCGTGGTGGTGCAGCACCACGTCCAGCACCTCGGTGCTCACGGCGCGGCCTTCTTGCAGCATCTCGTGGCCACGCACCGGGTGGGCACGCATGATGGCGAATTCCTCGTCGGTGAGCTTGCCGGGCTTGTTCAGCACCTCCAGCGGCATCATGGCCTTGCCCAGGTCGTGCAGCAGGCCGGCCATGCCGGCCACGCGGCATTCGGCGTCCGAGAGCTTCAACTCGCGGCCCAGCGACACCATCAGCGCGCAGGTGGCCACCGAGTGCATGTAGGTGTAGTCGTCCTGGGTCTTGAGGCGCGCGAGGCTCACCAGAGCACCCGGGTTGCGAAAGACCGAATCGGCAATGTCGTTCACCAGCGGCATGCACTGCTCGGCGTCCAGGGCCTTGCCCATGCGAGCCTCGGCAAACATCGAGCTCACCTGGGCCCGGCTGTCCTTCCACAGGCCGGCGGCCTGCGAGAGCTCCTCCTGCAGGCTGCGGCTGGCGGGTGGCGGTGGCTCGGCGCTGGCAGGCTTGGGGGCCGGGGTGGCGGCTGCAGCGGGCTGTGGGACGGGTGCCGGGGCAGCCCCTGACTTCGGGCGGGCCAGCCCGTCGCGGGGCTCGGCCACGTCCAGGCCCTTGGCCACGTCGATCCACACCCCAGTCAGGCCACTGGCCTGCAGTTTCACCAGGTCTTCGCGGTCGCGGATGATGAATTTGGTCTTCCAGAACGGATGGTCGATCCACGCCCCCTCCAGGGCATGCAGGTGCATGCCGAGGCGCACTTGGGAGACGGGGATTTTCTTGAGCATGGTGGCAGCGGCCGGCGCACCGACCGGGCCGACCAGACCACTGTGCCACGCAGGTTGGCGCCCTGATGGGCTTAAAAGGGGTGGCAAAAGGGGTGTTTCTGCGGCATGCCCGGTCACCCCGCCAGGCGGCCAGCCGCCAGGGGCCGGCGCTTATACTGAATCGAGCCTTTTGCAGTGTGAAAAACACAGAGACAAGCCCATGAAATTCCAAGGTACCGACAACTACGTGGCCACCGACGACCTGATGCTGGCCGTCAACGCCGCCATCACACTGCAACGGCCTTTGCTGGTGAAGGGCGAGCCCGGCACCGGCAAGACCATGCTGGCCGAGGAGGCCGCCGGCGCGCTGGGCCTGCCACTGCTGGAGTGGCACATCAAAAGCACCACCAAGGCCCACCAGGGCCTGTACGAATACGACGCCGTGAGCCGCCTGCGCGACAGCCAGCTCTCGGGGGCCGAGAACACCGAGAAGGTGCGCGACATCCGCAACTACATCGTCAAGGGCGTGCTGTGGCAGGCCTTCGAGTCGGAAACCCCGGTGGCGCTGCTGATCGACGAGATCGACAAGGCCGACATCGAGTTTCCGAACGACCTGCTGCGCGAGATCGACCGCATGGAGTTCCATTGCTACGAGACGCGCCAGACCATCCGCGCCAAGCACCGGCCGCTGGTGTTCATCACCTCGAACAACGAGAAGGAACTGCCCGACGCCTTCCTGCGCCGCTGCTTCTTCCACTACATCAAGTTCCCTGAGGCCGAGACGATGAAGAAGATCGTCGACGTGCACTTCCCCGGCCTGAAGAAAGAGTTGCTGGCTGCGGCGCTCAAGAGCTTCTACGACGTGCGCGGCCTGCCCGGGCTGAAGAAGAAGCCCAGCACCAGCGAGTTGATCGACTGGCTCAAGCTGCTGGTGGCCGAAGACATCTCGGCCGAGGTGCTGCGCAGCCAGGACGACAAGGTCACGCTGCCGCCGCTGGTGGGCGCGCTGCTGAAGAACGAGCAGGACGTCACCCTGTTCGAGAAGCTGGTCTTCATGCAGTCGCGCAACCGCTGACCGCGCGATGCTGAAGGTCGAACCTGTCGAATTGCACCGCGCCCCGGTGCGCCTGGTGCCGCTGGGCCTGGAACACGAAGCCGGCCTGAAGGCCGCCGCCGCCGACGGCGAGCTCTGGCGGCTGCGCATCACCTCGGTGCCCGAACCCGAGCACACCCGCGCCTACATCGAGACCGCGCTGGCCGGGCGTGAGGCTGGCCACCGTTTCGCCTTTGCGGTGCTGGACGCCGCCAGCGGTGAGGTGCTGGGCTGCACCAGTTACCACGACATCGTGCCCACCGTGGACCGCCTGGAGATCGGCTGGACCTGGTATGCCAAGAAGGTGCAGCGCAGCGCCGTCAACACCACCGCCAAGCTGCTGTTGATGACCCACGCCTTCGAGACCCTGGGCGCGAAACTGGTGGGCTGGCGCACCGACAACTACAACTTCGCCTCGCAGCGTGCCATCGAGCGCCTGGGCGCGAAGAAGGACGGCGTGCTGCGCCACCACGCGCTGCGCCGCGACGGCACGGTGCGCGACACCGTGATGTACAGCCTCACCGCGGGCGAATGGCCCGAGGTGAAGGCCCACCTGGAATACCAGCTCGCCAAGCCGCGCTGACCCCGGCGCCTCGGCCCAGCGAGCCCATCGGAGAACAACACCCCATGGCCGGCCAGAAGAAACTCAACATCGACACCTTGTGGAAGCTGCAGCGCGTGGGCGCGCCCAGCCTCTCGCCCGACGGTGCCCAGGCCGTGTGCGCCGTGGCCAGCCCGTCGATGAAGGACAACCGCACGCGCAGCGCGCTGTGGCTGCTGTCCACGCTGGGTGGCGAGCCGCGCGCCCTCACCCACTGCGGCGAGAAAGACAGCACGCCACGCTTCTCGCCGCGCGGTGACCTGGTGGGCTTCGTGGCCAAGCGCGAGCAAGAGGGCCACAAGGACGACGAACCGCAGTTCTACGTCATCGCCCCCGACGGTGGCGAGGCCCGCCGCATCGGCCCAGTGGCCACCGGCGTGGAATGCTTCAAGTGGTTCCCCGACGGCAAGCGCATCGCCTACGTCTCGTGGGTGTGGCCCGAGCTGAAAGGCGCCGCCGCGCAAGCCAAGGCCCACAAGGCCTGGAAGGAGCGCAAGGAGACCGGCATCGCCACCAGCGAGATGAACTACCGGTTCTGGGACCACTTCATGCCGCCAGGCCGCCAGGCCCATTTGCATGTGATGGACATCGCCACCGGCCGCAGCACCGATCTGTTCGAGGGTACGGGCCTGCAGCTCTCGCGCATGGAGCCCGACGAGCACAGCTTCGACATCTCGCCCGACGGCAAGCGCATTGCCTTCGCGTATGACCCCGACCCGGCGCAGCGCATGGATGGCCGCCCGGCCATTGCCAGCATCGAGCTCAAGGGCCGCAAAGTGCGCGACCTGGTGTGCGACCCGGCCTGGGCGCTGGCCGCACCGCGCTGGCACCCGGATGGCGGCGGCCTGGCCTTCATCGCCAGCCACCAGGCCAAGAAGCACACCATGCCGCAGCAGCTGGCCGTGTGGACCGAAGGCGAGCCCTGGGAGGTGGTGAGCGCTGCCTGGGACCACGACGTGCAGGCCCCGCTGCGGTGGGAAGACGACGGCCAGGCCCTGCTGTTCACCGCCGAGCAGCGCGGCCGCCAGCACCTGTGGCGCTTTGACGTGCCCGACCGCCGCGCCGAGGTGGTGGCCGAGGGCGGCTGGGTGGGCGCCTTCGACAAGGCCGCGGGCACGCTGGTGACGCTCACCGACTGCGCCGCCCACCCGGGCCGCCTGCACGCCCACACGCCGGGCGAGGAGCCGCGCCGCATCGAGCACTTCAACGACCGCGTGCTGGCCGGCCACCAGATGGGCCGCACCGAGGAGATCTGGGTCACCGGCGCGCTGGGCGACCAGGTGCAGGTCTGGCTGCACTACCCGCCCGGCTTCGATGCGAAGAAGAAGTACCCGCTGCTGCACACCATCCACGGCGGCCCGCACACCGCGCCGGGTGACTGCTGGCACTGGCGCTGGAACTACCAGCTCTTCGCCGCGCAAGGCTATGTGGTGGCCAACGTGAACTACCACGGCTCGTCGGGCTTCGGCCAGGCCTTTGGCGACAGCATCACCCACCGTTGGGGCGAGCTGGAACTGCAGGACGTGGAGGCCGCCACCACCCACTTGCTCCAGCAACCCTGGGCCGACGCCAAGCGCGTGTTCGCCACGGGCGGCAGCTACGGCGGCTACATGGTGGCCTGGATGAACGGCCACGTGCCCCCCGGCCGCTACGCCGCCTACATCTGCCACGCCGGCTGCTTCGACTGGACCGGCATGTTTGCCGACGACGCCTGGAGCTGGCACGCCAAAGAGCTGGGCGCCTGGTTCTGGGAGAACCCGGCCCAGGTGGCGGCGCAAAGCCCGCACGCCTTTGCCGGCAACTTCAACACGCCCACCCTGGTGGTGCACGGCGCGCTGGACTACCGCGTGCCCGACGCCCAGGGCCTGGCCTACTACAACACGCTCAAGGCGGTGGGCGTGGACGCGCGGCTGCTGTGGTTTCCCGACGAGAACCACTGGATCTTGAAACCGCGCAACAGCCGGCTGTGGCATGAGGAATTCTTCGCCTGGCTGCAAAAGCACGACCGACCCGCCCGCAAGCTCCCCAGCAAGCCCAAAGCCAAGCGCTGAGACACAAAGGCGCATCGAAGACTTGGCCCGCCGCCTTCTTCGCCTGGTTTCGGCGCATTGCCGTCATGCCCTCGCCGCCACAGCCGCCGTCATGCCCGCGCGCGGCCGCTCCGTCATGCCCGCGCAGGCGGGCATCCAGGTTTTTAGCTTCGGCTGCAGCAGCGCAGCGGCGGCGCCTTCGGCCAACGGGCTCCTCGCGGACAAGTACCGTGCCCCCGGTCGCACCTGCGCTCTCTTGTCCCGCCTTGGCCCTCGCCGCTGTCAACCCACACGCGAATGTGCCCTCTGTCCGAAGGCACCACCACTGCCCTGCAACCACCAACGGTGGCGGCCCACCGGGTGGGGCGCCGCGGTGCCTGGCGGGGCAGGTGGTTTGGGGTTCGGGCGCAGGGGCCATTCGCGGGACGCTGAGCAGGCGGGCGCGTCGGGAAGTGGGGGTTGCCCAGACCTGCCAAGGGCACGGGCCGTGTTCCGCGAGCCTGACCCGGAGAACGAACCCCGGGCCACCTGCACCACCGCACACAGAGCTGGGGCGCGAGAACCACCGACGGCTATGCGCCGTTACCAGAATCAAGCCGCCGCCCGCTGCCCCGGTTCGGGTGAAGGTGGCAGCAGGCTGCACACCCGGTTGCGGCCTGCGGCTTTGGCCAGGTAGAGGGCGCGGTCTGCGCGGGCCAGCACGGCCTGGCCGTTGGTGTCGGCCTCGCCGGCCAACGTCCAGCCCACACTCACCGTCAGGCGCTGGGCCTCGGCCAGGCGGGTGGCAAAGCTCGCTTGCACCGCGCGGCGCAGGCGCTCGGCCGCAGCACGGGCACCGGCCGCGTCGGCTCCGGGCATCACCAGCATGAACTCCTCGCCGCCCATGCGGGCCGCAGCGTCCATGGGCCGCGAGGTGCGCTGCAGCAGGCTCGCCAGTTGCACCAGCACCTCGTCACCCGCCAGGTGGCCGTGTTCGTCGTTGATGCGTTTGAAGTGGTCGGCGTCGACCATCAGCACGGCAAAGCTCTGGCCGCTGCGCACAAAGCGCTGCCACTCCACGTCCAGTTGCTGGGTGCCCGCCATGCGGTTGAGCAGGCCGGTCATTCCGTCGTGGCGCGAGAGGTGCAGCAGCCCGCGCGAAAGGCGCGTGGCCAGCATGCCGCCGTAGGCAAAGTGCACCGTTGCTGCCGCGATCTGCAGTGCATAAACCAGTCGGCCCTGCAAATCTGCCGGAGCCCGCATGAATGCTGGCTCTGCGGCGTAAATCTTGCCTGTTGAATCCCGGGATTTCAATTCACCAGAGCCCGGATTTCTGAGGGATTTGCAGCATGACGACG